>JAEEGL010112007.1_pt1 | contig 17102 bp, 14 predicted proteins | sample 9134231 | NCBI WGS metagenome assembly JAEEGL01 (sample SAMN16246548, study PRJNA631951) | gut metagenome | biome: gut microbiome; feature: rumen; material: fiber-attached | host: Bos | place: Iran: Karaj | collected 2018-10
ATGCCGATCGAGGGAAAACCGGAACATTTGTCCGGCTGGATCAAAAGCCCCGGGATGAAAATATGCCGGAAGTCGAAGAGCCCTGTATCCGTCATTTTCAGAAATACCCGGATGCTGTCTTTTTTAAAAAGGAGCAAAGGCGTGTGGTGCGGGATACAATAAACGCGCTCTCTGCCCGGCAGCGGCTTTTCATCCTGCATCGGTTCGGCTTTCTTGACGGTGAGCCGATGACGATGACTGAGGCCTGCCGGGTATTCTCACTCTCGGAAACGCGAGCGAAAGAGCTGGAAGCAAAAGCGTTTGAGAGCATCCGGGCGGAATATGAGAAAAACTACAAAACGATGATCGGGAAGCTGATGAACGCAGAACGGTTCCTGCGGGAAGACGAGGGATTTTATATACCCTTTGTTCCGCCGAGCGTGCGCGAGAACCTGCCGTTCTCCCTCACACTCGAAGACAAAACACCGGACGAATAACTGCTTGTTCTTCGCAGTATTCGTCCGGCGTTTCTGCCGGGCAAAGGTGTGCTGTCCAGAAGGCGACATCACCCCTTTGCCGGCCACGGAACAAAAGGTATAACACACTAGACCTTGCGAGCAAGATCGTGTGCCAAAGGCAGGCCTCCCCGCCCTCCTTTGGAAACCTCCGGGGTACCGGTAACCGCATTTCCCCGCGTGAGATCGAAACGCCTTTTGCCAGTATTCATTTTCCCTCGCGTGCCACAAAAATGGAAAATCGGTTTTTGTAACAGCGGGTGAAAACGAAAAAATGGGAGAGCTTTGTTGGCGTTTATTCTAGAGATTAGAGCGCGTCCAACACTGTTTTTCATTGCGAAGAGAGTCGATCTGTGGTAATATCAAAGCATATTTAATTAGATTTTTTGACTTCCTAACGGAAAGATTTGATGATAAAAGCTTTGGGAATAATCCATGCAAATCTATGGCATGGGTTCTGAAGGAGGCGAGCGAGTGCCTACAATTGACCGGGTTTCTACTCTGCAGTACATGGGGAACAAGAGTAGATTATTAGAGAAGATTTGTGTACCAGTCATCGAAGATCCGAGTGTTCTTCGTGTAGTCGATCTATTCGCTGGAACAGGAAGCGTTGGTTTTGCATTGTCTCCATATAAATCCATCATAAGCAATGATATAGAATACTATTCTTATGTTCTTAATGAGGCTATCCTAAATGGATGTTTGATGGACGACGCCGAACTGCTTGTTTTTTTCCAGGCAGTGGATCAGAAATATCGGACCATTAATGAGTATCTATGCGAAGAGCTATCAGCAGAAGCAAAGTATCTCTCTGTGCCTGTTGATGATTATGAGGAATACGCCGATTTTTCTAATGCTACACCGAGCGTCTTCAACCCAATTTGCAATTTGCCATCCTACAAGAAACTTAGCAACCTTGTCAGTTTGATAAAGCCAGGGCAAGCCACGCAAGACGTGCCTTTCCCATGCCTTTTCACGACATATTTTGCAAATGCTTATTTTGGAATCAGTCAATGTTGCCAAATAGACGCAATTGTTTCAGCAATACAGGAACTCCCTGATGAGCGTCAGCGTTTTGTGATGCTTTCTGCGCTCATGACAGCTACTAGTAATACTGCATCCTCAACAACGCATTTTGCTCAGTTTTTGACTGTAAAAAGCAAGAGCACGTTCAAAAATATAAAAGAGAAAAGAAGCACAAGTATCGTTAAGCTGTTTAAAGACGCCCTTTTCAGATTTCAAGAAAAGGGTCTTTTGGGAAGACCTGAAAAGAAGCATATCTGCCTCAATTTGGACTATGAGGATTGTCTTCAAACTATTGAAGCGGATGAGCATACTCTTGTTTATGCGGATCCTCCATATTTCAAAGAGCATTATTCTCGGTATTATCATGTTTTGAATACCCTGTGCTTATATGATTACCCCGCATTAGCTATTAATCCTCAAAGCAAAGAGTACGCAGTTGGAAGATACCGTGCAGATAGAAATGTATCTGATTTTGGGAAGAGGGCAAAGGCGCTCTCTGCATTCCAAAGGCTAGTTGACGCTTGTGCTGACAAAAAAGCCACGTTGCTGATTAGCTATTCTGAGAACTCTCTTGTCAAGATTTATGAGTTGCTGCAGCTGGCAAAAACCCGTTACAATGTACGAGTAGACAGAATCCGGCTCAAGCACTCAAGCCAAGGGAGGGCCACCGAGACCGACCAAACCGTTAAGGAGTTCTTGTTCTATTGCACGTTGCCAGACAACAGAGATATAGAGATTGAGAGTATCGCAGATACAATAAAAGGGATTAAGCCTGTCGTTGATAATCCAGGCGGTTTTATCCACAACTACATGGCTAGAAAACCGTATAACGTGGTCTCCGCAATTATTGACGGTTTCTCTAAACCGGGCGACCTTATATATGATCCAATGTTCGGTTCTGGCACAACCCTTATTGAGGCGAGCAAACTTGGTAGGCGTGCTATCGGGACAGATATCAACCCAATAGCAAAAGAGATTTGCTCAATTTCACTTCGTCGGTGGGATCTCCAAAGAATTAACCCCCTGATAGATCGCTTTGTTGCCGATGTCGAGAGTGTCTGTGATGATCTTTACTCTTTTACGGACGGCAGCGAAAACAGAATCATCGAGCGTTGCCATTTTGATCTTACTGATAATGGTTTTACACCTACAGCTTATTGGTACAAAACCAAAAACAAGAACAAATTGTCTGGGCGCAAAAAATGCGTTGCCTCTGACGACTTCATAGCTGAGTACAATTCGTTTGGGAACATTCGCTTGCAGTGTCTTCATGATCATGCTCTGATTCCCAATTCGAGGATTGCCGTCAAGGACGGTGCTACAGTATTCAGTTTTTTTTGCAATAGAAATCTGCTTGCTCTGGATCGCATATTCACAGTACTGGACAGATATCAAGAAGAATACGGCTATGAGATACTGTGCCTGCTCGTTTCTTCGGCAATTAATTTGATAAAGCTATCTGATAAAAAGGCCTCTAGTCAAATGCCATATTGGTTGCCAAAAAAAGACGCAACCTCGCGCAATGCTGTTTTTATTGTCCAGCAAAAAGCGTCTGCTATGAAAGAAGGGCTTGCCTATCTGCAAGAGACTTGCCAGTCTCTGATTGACGATGGGGCAATAGGCGTTTATTCTTCGCCAGCCCAAAGCATTAGCCCAGAAGTATTACGTGATAACACTGTAGATCTTGTATTGACGGATCCTCCCTATACAGATCAGGTCCCGTACCTCGAGTACAACCAGCTATGGATCTATCTGTTTGGGATGGAAAACAGATTCAACCTTGAAGATGAACTGGTCGTATCTGACGCCCCGACGAGGAAGAAAGGGCAAGACGATTTTGACATTGTTTTCAAAGGAATAATAAAAAGAACGGCAAACTGCCTGAAAGAAGGCGGCGTCTTTGCCATGTTCTATCACACCTTTGATTTGAAATCCTGGTCGCGAATCTTGACGATGATGCAAGAGAATCATCTTCGATATGTTTACCAGATACCAACTGCCGCTCCAAGGAAGTCGTTTAAAACTATCATGTCTCCAAAAAGCACTTTAGACGGCAACTACCTCTTATTCTTTGTGAAGGACAGCAAGTCCGACAACAACGAATTTAAAGGCGACCTTACCGATGCGATAGAAATGGCTAACTTATGTGCCGAGAATATTATCCGGTCACGAAAGCGTGTGACTACACAAGATCTTTACGATCAAGGCATGTTAAAAGAAGCGTTTGAAGAGGGGTATCTGCTTGTTCTATCCGAAAAGTATAAGACCTTTGCCGATGTACTAAGAGACAGCTGCAGATATGTGAATGGCTATTGGGAGGTGCAAGAATAATGTATTGGCTCCTTGATTACGACGAACAAGATAGGATAAGAGAAGTTGTTCTCAAGCTCCACGATTCTTTGGCGGCTCCGCATAGAAGAGTTCAAGAAGATCAAACTTTTCCGTTTGTCGGCAGAAAGGACCGCGGAATTGCTTCCACTATAATTGAAGCCCTGACTTCCGACGACGGTGTTGTTTGTGACCCCTTTGCCGGTTCCGGGACTTTTGTATATTCTGCTCTCGATTGTGGGCGCAAAGTGAAGGCCAACGAATGGGAGCCGTATGCCCACGAGTTGATGACCGCACCATTTTCGGATCTCCCGACAAATGCAGAATTTGAAGAAGCCCTTACTTCGGTTAAAGGCAGAGTTCTTCCGACAATGAAGCAAATCTATGAAACCACCTGCCCCGAATGTGGCAAAACCCTCATGTTCGACGGCTTGTTTTTTGATCGTGATCCGGAAGAGTACTTTCATCCCACACCTCATGAACGGCTCGGTAGAAATAGCCGTGAAAACGTAATTTTCAGAGGGAAATACAAATGCCCGAAATGTGGGTGCAAAGAAAAGAACTACGACAATCATGACGAGGAAGTGAGAAAGCGCCTCGATGAGATGTCGGTTGACTTTCCTAATACTCCAATAATTGAAAATTCCAGGCTCAACTTCACGGCTCCGGATTTTACCCATTATGGTGCGCTCTTTTCAAAGCGCCAAAAAATCGCTCTCTCGACTATCTATGCGGCCGTTCAGAAAGTCGAAGGTCCTGCGGGTAAGTTCTTATATGATACTTTTCTGTCCATAGTCCACCTTGGTAAGTACACAGACTATAGAAGTAAAAGTCAAGACAACCATTGCCCCGCGAATCGCTTAAAAGAGACAAATCTGTATTACAGATATATTGAAAAGCTCAAGGAGCGGTGGGAATACATTTCAACCTTGCGCAGAGAAAACGATACAACAAAAGCTGAAATCTCATGTTCTGATTTCCGCGACTTTATGCACTCAATTAGCCCGGAAAGTATAGATCTTCTTTTGACGGACCCGCCGTTCGGCGATACAGCTCAGTATTTCGAACATGCTCAGAGAGTGCATCCTTTTATCCCCTACTCACTAATCGACGACAATGAGCGTTTGGCAAAGGAAGTCGTAATAAGCAACGCGCCCAGCCGGACAGACAAGCACGGCGATGAACAGTTCATGGCCGATATAGAAGAGCTCTTCAAGCTCAGCTCGTCCGTGATTAAAGAACATGGTTATCTTGTGCTTTATTTCCGTCCCAAGCAGAGCAGTTGGATTGCTAACCTCAACCAGTTAAAGCACTTTGGGCGTAAACATGGCTTGGAGCCATTGATGGCAATATCGCTGGAAATCAATGATCCTTCAATGCGAGCTCTAGCATCTGCAGCTTGGACTTTCAGCAAAGATACCTGTTTTGTGTTCTTAAAGCTGAAAGAATCCGAACGGAGATGGTATGAAGGAAATACGGATATTGACGAACTTGTATATCTGGCTGCATCTAAGGCTGCAACAGATCAAGGCAATCCATTTGTCGTTTCGAAATTCTACTTGGCTCTTCAAGCACAGCTGCGCAGTGTGAATCTGGCAAAGTTGTCTTCCACAGCGTATCAAGGCCGTTTTCTCAAAACGCTCTCAAGATATGCTCAGAAAAAAGATGCCCAATATATCCTGAAAGGGGATTCTCCATATGACTTCATCAACCATGAGGAGGACGCGGAACTCCGCCTACGGGAGTTCGCTCCGCTGGTTCTTGAAGAATTAGGCGCTAACGGGAAAGGATTCTCGTTTGAAGACTATGTCCTACGGCTTTCCACGTATCTGGATAATGGAAGCCGGAAGATTGTTCAGCGCTTAAGAGCAGTCAATCCTCTGATTTCCGAGTTTGCTGAGAGAATGACCTACAAGGATATAGATCCGGAAAGCGGCAAAGAACAACTATATCTTAAGCAATACATTCCTCCCGAAGAAGACGCAGGGAAGATCAGTCTCTATAATATGGATCCTTATGATTTCGAAGCGCTGGTGGCGGATTACTTTGTGAAGCGTGGCTATGTCAAAGCCGATACGATCGGAGGCTCAGGTGATAGGGGCGTTGATGTTCTTGCAACGAACATCTCTGGTGATTATGAGTTCATCCAGTGTAAGCGTTATCGTAAAGGCAGCAACATAGGATCGACCCCGATTCAGCGGGTTGATAGTATGCGGATCAGTAGAGGCGCGGTAAAGGCCTGGGTATTTACAACGTCGGATTTTACTCCGGAAGGATATGACGAAGCGCGAATTACCGGAGTCAATCTTGTAAATGGGGACGAGCTTATTCAGTCCTTAGATCTTTATTATCCGGGAAAGTACTGCCTATAAAAGCTCACGAAGGAGATATAGTTGGACAGTATCCGCTGTTGTGTTATACTAAAAGTACCAGATACATACCGGAGGAGTAACTATGGCAGTCAAAATTGAACCGATTAGGCTTGTGGGCAATTGGGATATCGGATATGCGTTAGATCGGCATGTAATAAAAAGTGTCCCTTTGGGAGAAGACGCATTCGGATATCAGCGTTTTGAAACCACCCGATCTGATATTGGCGAATTGTTATATCGATTCAAATATGATCATCAGCGCGAATGCTTAAATGAAATCGTATCGACCCTGCGGGCTTTCTTGCAAGATCATCCCGAAATCAGCAATTTCAAGTCGATTATTCCTGCCCCACCAACTAAGCCAAGAGACTATCAGCCAACGTTTAAAATAGGCGAAGCACTTGGGAAAGAACTGGGCGTGCACTGCTGCACAGATGTTCTGGAAAAAGAATCGGGAATCGCTTCCAAAGAGTTGCCTCCCAATGAGAAGTATAAGCTGAAGGGCTCAATTGTTAAAAAAAGAATGGCTCAATACAAACATAATGTCCTGTTGATCGATGACCTTTTCCAAACGGGAGAAACCCTACGGCAATGTGTTACTGCCTTGAGGGAAGACCCGAATATTGACAAAATCTTTGTGATAACGATAACCAAGACGAAAAATCAATAACCCACGCAATGAGGAGGTGAAGTATGAAAAACCAGTACCTGTTGCAGCTGATGCTCTCCAAGGGAATTGGAGATGTTGCAATAAAGAAGATACTTCACTATGCTTTTACGCATCAAGATATTTCGCTTGAGCTCTTCTGTAAAGAGCCTACACAGCTGAATGCGGTATTGAACTGCAAGGAAGAAACCCTGCTAAGCATTCCGCAGAATGAAGAGCGTGCGAAAAAGCTTTGTGATGAAATGATGGAAAAAGGGATCACCGCTATTGCTGAAACCGATAGTGAATATCCCGAGCATTTGAAAAAGGCGCTTAATGGGCAGTGCCCGCCGGTGCTCTTCGTGAAGGGGAACTCAGAGTTGCTCTCAACGAAGTCCGTTGGTTTCTGCGGTTCTCGAAAGGTTTCTCCTAAAGGTGTAATGATTACCGGGCAATGCGCTGAACAGCTTGCCGAACAGGGAATCACGGTTGTCAGCGGGTACGCCGCGGGAACAGACTTGACAGCGCACAGAGCGGCGATCGCACATGGCGGCAACACTGTGTTTGTTCTGGCCGAGGGGCTTTTGAAAAGCACAACAAAAGCCGAGATTCGAGATCTGCTGACAGAAGAGAACCATGTTTTTGTTTCGCAATTCCTTCCTGCACAGACATGGAATGTCGGAAACGCCATGCGGCGGAATTCTGTCATCATCGGGCTTTCAAGCGCGATGATTTTGGTCGAATCAGGAAAGACCGGCGGGACTTTTGCTGCGGGCGAGGAATCATTGAAGCGGGGAACTCCGTTGTTCGTGATCGACTATGAGAAACCTGAAGTTTCTGCGGAGGCAAATCCGTACTTTATCGAAAAGGGTGGACTGCCAATCCGCGGGAAGAAAGGAATCCCAAACCTAGAAAAAGTCTTTCGTGCTATTGACGAATCGGACCAGACGCCACCTTGTTCTGAGCAGTTAATGCTTGACTTATGAAGTTTTATATAGCAGCTGATATACACGGCTTTTATACTGAATTTCACAAAGCGCTGGACGAGGCAGGGTATTTCACCGATCCCGAGCCGCACAAGCTGATCATCCTGGGCGATTTGTTCGACCGAGGGCAGGAAGCCGTGGAGATGCAGCGCTTCATCCTCCAGCTCATGGAACAGAATGCGGTGATCCTGATCCGCGGTAATCACGAGGATCTCTTTGCGGAGATGGTCACAATTGACCAAGGGTTGCCCGTTCGGCATCACGTGAGCAACGGTACCTATGGAACCGCGTTGCAACTGACCGGCTATGACTCGGCCATGGCGCAGATCAGGCATTGGGATTTCGCAGAAGCCGCGCGGGAGTCGCCGTACTATCAGCAGATCATCCCGGCAACCATTGACTATTACGAGACCGTGCACTATGTTTTTGTCCATGGTTGGATCCCCTGCGTTCACCGGTATGACGGCAGCTACAGTTATTATCCCGATTGGCGTGAGGCCAGTCCCGAGAGCTGGAAAGCAGCTCGTTGGTACAATGGAATGGATGCCGCGCAAACATGTTGGGAAGAAAAGACGATCCTGTGCGGCCACTGGCACTGCTCCTACGGCCACAGCAAGTATGAAAACAAGGGTTCTGAGCTGGGTCCGGATGCGGATTTTAGCCCGTATTATGGCCCAGGTGTTATCGCGTTAGACGCATATACCGCGCTTAGTCGAAAAGTCAATGTGATCGTAATAGAAGATGATGATCTTTCTGACCGTGCCACGGAGGAAGAACGTTTCCATTCCGTGACGTAGAGGATACTTGAGGATCATAAAGCGGCTTTTGTTGAGCTGGCAAAGTGATTGCGGGTTTTGTTTTAAAATAACGAGTTAAGGGGGTAACTCTGTGCGGAAACGCAAGAAGTTACCCCCTTAACTTGACTCTATAAACAACCAAATCATACCGTATTTTGCATAAACTCAAAGGCTTTCCTGGCGACAGCCAGGCTGACCTTTTCGCCGGTGCCGTTTTTCAGCCAGTCGTTGATGTTTCCCGGATTCAGGCCGAGGGTTTTGTAGATCTGGTAATTGGAAACGCCTTTTTCCTTCTGAATGGAAAGAATGCGCTGGCGGATCAGTTCCTTCGTATGTGCGTCCGTTTCCTTGCGGTTTTTCTGAGCGAGATAGCTTCTCCAAACCTTTCGATACTCAGCAGAGAGAGCGGGATCATTCTCTTTCAGCGCCTGGAGCATTTGCTCTTTGCTGTATTGCTCCAAGATTGCATCATACCGTGCTTTCTGCATATCGTTATTGATGCTCTTTTGCAGCAAGGCGCTGTTATCTGAAAAGAGAGCATACAAAAGTAAAGGCTCCTGCAAACGGGCATTGGCCTTGTCAGCCTCGCGAGCCAGTTTGGATATGGAATTTGTCCCGGACATGGAAAGCTCCCGGACATAGCGGCTAAGAAAACCGACAAATGTCAGTTCTCTCATGGCTTATACCTCCTGACGTACTCTTCGTAATTGAACAGGAAGTCCTGATAATTCCTCTCGTTCAATGCATTCAGCTTGACTTCTTCGTCAGACCTGGCAATTCGATCAAGAAGATCCCAGTCCAGCGCCTTGATGACGGAGTCTTTTATGATATCCTGCCGGTCCGTGTCCCGCGGGGAGAACAGTTTGGCGATCACAATGTCCTCCAGGGAAGCAGTAAAGAAGTCGATCTTTTTCCCCTGGATCGGAAGCGGCTTTATGCGGTCCTCATAGTTGTATGGGAAATTGTTGATGTAGGTCTGCACATCGCAGTTGATGTCATACCTCTCCAAGAGGCCGCGGATTTCCCGGGAGGCATGGATCGCGTCTATATCCAGCGTGCTGCGGGAGATGACTTCAAGGAGGATCAAGGCACTCCCGCCGACAATAACGAGGCGAAAGCGCTCTTCACCAGGATACAGGAGGTATGCGTCTTCGTCCAAACGCATAAGTCTTTTCAACAAATCATCACGCAGCATATAGGATAACCTCGTTTCATTAATACTATTAATTAAAGTTAGTATATCCAAGTCCTCAGCAATTGTCAACAGCATTACTAGCCTATGGGGTTTCATTCTCTACTGGATATACTGAGACTGCGTTCACGAGCATTAAAGCCTCGCCGGTCAAACCGAAGAGGCTTTAATTTGAGAAACCCATATGTGCGATTACTCTTCTTCCTCTATGGCACAGCATAGCAGTTCTCTATAAACTACCAACGGGTTGTTTTCTGCATTCCCGGAATAACAGGCGGCGCAGAACATAAACAGGCAGTCATACGGATTTCCAGCGTAGAGTGGCTGAAACCCACAGTCTGCTAGCATTGAATTGGTTTCCGCAATGAACCCATGAAAAGAACCCCCTTGCTGATAAAGCCTGACTTTGACCCAATACCAATAGAAGTAGAGAAGGATCAATTCTTTTCTCAGGATATAAGAGGATGGTTTTGGATTGGCAAACGACTCAGAATCGGGGAAATTAGTTGTTATCTCTTTCCGCAAAAAAACGTTTTTGATGGTTGGCAATACAGCCTCTTTTATTCCCGCACCGCCGCCATTTAACATTTTAAGTACAAAGTCCAATGAGTGTTTGTTGTTGCCGCCATATGGGGAGTGTGGATCCTCATATTGCCATTTTTCAAATTCATCATATTCCTTTTGAGCAAGGCCGGGAGTGCCCTCGTCGCCCTGTAGTTCAGACCTGAGCCAATCCAATTCATTCTTGGCTGTTCTGCGGCCTCTTGAGAAATTGTCCGGATGTTGGATAATAAACTCCACAATATCCTGGTCATCGTTGGAAGAGATCGCGTATTCTCCGATTCTGCTGGTTATAACTGTTTGATCGTGAAATTCGGAGCCGGAAACATCTGCGGCTTCAATGAGCTGTTGCGCTATCATATAGGATTTCCCAGAATTGATACAATATAGATAAACAAATTCGCGGGGATTTCGCAGGTTAAAAGCATTGTCAAGAAAGACTTTATTAAACAACTCAGTCGTTTCCTGTACGTCTAGGCCCAAAGCGAATGCTATTTTATAAACCCGGTCTCGGTCATCGTCGCCGTACTGAGGGGCGCCGCCTCCGTCAAGTTCGTTATTGGTATTCAGCCACGATTTTACCGTATTCCTCGAGATGCTTATGCCGTTTTCTTTAAATGCATTATACAGATTCTTATAGGCTTCAACCGCTGTCATCGTCAGACCTGTTTGCCTGTTAATGAAAACAAGCAGTCTTTCCGAGAACGGCCTGAAATCATCGCTGTCAAGGAATTCCTTAACTTCTTCTATATCAATGCAACCTTTTTTGGCGTCCTTGATAAAACTGTTCACCAAAAGCAAAAAGTAGGATGTATATGTTCCGGCCGGTTGAATATCCATTCTCACTCATCCTCTATTTCTTTTTTGTTAGTATTCTATCATGGATTTTGATATAATGACAGTGTCAATGAAAAAAACGGATTTGCATAGCCGATACGATATGCTCAGTGCATCACATTTCGGAAGGGAATGCCATGAGAAAAGAGCTTTCAAGAGGAACTATACTTAAGTTAGTTCCTCTTCGTGACAAGACAATAGCAAGGGTAATAACCGTAGAAAGGCTTCTCGGTCAGGGAGCGGGCAGTATTGCATACCTGGTCGAGGAAGATGGTATTACTTTTGTCATGAAAGAATGCTTTCCTTTTGCTGCTGCAGAACGAAATAGCGAGAACAGCCTTATATGGCGCAGCAGTGAGATTGAAGAAAAGGCGAAGGCCAGATTTGAAACTGCTTTTGACGTCCAAATCCACCTGATGATGGACCTGGATTCAATGAATCAAACTGCTCGTCTTGCCGGGGCCTTGTTTACGGCAAACAACACACTTTATACACTCACGGATCGCCGGAACGCGACAACGTATGACCGTGTGAAGGAAACCAGTCTTGCTGATGTATTTGTTACAGCAAGAGCTATTACGGGAATTGTTGGAGCTTACCATAAAGCCGGATACCTCCATCTAGATATCAAACCGGAGAATATCATGGTTTACCCCGAAACGCGGGAAATGGTACAGATGATCGATTTTGACAGCATTATTCCAATGTCTGATAAAGATGCGCTTACGCTGTCTTTTTCACCGAGATATGCCGCGCCTGAACTGGTTGCGCTCGATGTTGCAAACATTTGCGAGGCAACAGATTATTATGAAATCGGAGCCACTGCGTTCGTAAAGGTTTTTGGCAGATTTCCGGAATCCCGCGATAGAAGCATCTTTAGCAGATGGGGGTTTTCTGCCTTTTTTGATGGGAAAAGTGAAAAGCTCAAGCGTATGTCAACCGTGTTTTTCAATAAAACGCTAGCTGCCAATCCGGGAGATCGATTTCAAAGTATAAATGATCTCATCGACTGCCTGGATAAACTGATTGAAGAGAGCAAAAAAAGAATTCACCTTATCAGCTCTCTTCCCGAATCCCATAACATTTTTGTTGGCCGGGAAAGAGAGCTTGAAGCGATCGGGAGAGCTTTTGACAACAGCAAGATCGTCGTCCTGCACGGTATCGGTGGGATCGGGAAAACAGAGTTGGCTCTTCGTTATTCTGCAAGGAGCCGGGACAGATTTGACGTCATCTGTTTCGGGAGAGTCACAGATTATCTCGAAAGTCTGTTTGACTCCACCGCCTTTTTGAATATTGTCGGGGAAAACCGTGCAGACAGGAAGGGCATTGAGAGAATCACTGATCTTGTAGATGATCGGACGCTGCTTGTGATCGACAACCTGGACAGTATAGACGATCCAATGATCGATGATCTCTATCGCCTTGACTGCAGGATTCTTATTACCAGTCGGTGCGACTTTACAGAAATTTATCCGACAATTGAGCAGATTAGTGTTTTTGAATTAAGCGAAGAAGAACAATACAGGCTGTTTCTTTCCGCAGCAGGTGAAGCCGGGGCTGGTTGCGACATAGGCACCGTTCGTAGTGTTTTATCAGAGATTGACGGATATACCCTTCTGATCACGTTAATTGCAAAGCTTTTGAACAGCAGCTCGTATTCACTTAAAGGCTTATGTGAAAGGATACATTCTGCTGGAATATCAGCAGTCCCCACTACAAAAGTGCGGCAGTTTAAAGATATAGCTCTAAAGGATTCTGTTATCAATATTCTCCGAAACATTTTCGATATGAGCAGATTCACCGCAGAGGAATACTACGTACTAAACAGCCTTTTACTGTTTGACGGCCTCTATATAGAAAAAAGTGGACTGCTTGACGAGATCGGCATGGAATACGAAGATACTCTGAATGACTTGGCGGAACGCGGATGGTTACAGATTCAAGGAACCGGCAAGAATGCCGTTTATTCCATGCACAGTATCATTGCTCAAGTATATGCTATCGATCATCACCCCGCGCTATCGGAAATGCAATGGGTAAAGCGTCTCTGCTTTGACTATGCCAAAGAATGCGACAAATACTGTGCGTCTGTCTTGGATGGAACCATCAGCAAACAGGCAAAAGAAGAATGGGATAATCCATATTATCGAAATCGGTTTGATCAGAAGTATATTTCGTCACCCCCCACAATCTGGCGTGCAGCTGGTGATATGAGGGTTTATTTCTCATATAGAAGCAAAGGCATCGCCACAATCCTTGGCAACTGTGTGTATGACAATGAAAACGATATTGCGTGTCTGCTGGACATTCTGGGCAGGATCGTCAAAAGCGATTTATCAAGGGCAATTAATTATACGGTCAATGATTACTCGATTCCCAGCCTTATTTCCCAAGTGTCATCAGAAAAGCTTCTGGGAGAATGCTTATACTACAATTTCCTTTTTCAATTGCGTAATATCTCCAAGGATAGTTTTATGGGCGAAGTCGACATACCCGCCGCAACAGGAGATCTAGTAGAATCTGCAGATCGGTATGGTGCGATAATCCAGAACTGCTGCCATATATCTACTGAATTACGCAGTGCCATTCTCCGGGTTCTTAACCCTTGCTTTGATCTGGGAGTTTCCTGGGGTTTATACTCATTTGAGCGCAGTCACCTTGACTATGAGTTTGATGATGTCAACTGGTCGGATGATTACGAAGAAACCGTAGAAGACGCTCTCTACCTCGGGGCAGTGAATCTATTTACGGATTTAGTAGATAGGTTCATGGATTTAGCGAGAGAATCATACTCAGAGGAAGATGACGGGGAGACGCATCTCTTGGAACAGCGCTATGCATTGTTCAAGGAGCGCACATCGATTGATTATTACTGGAACTACTATGGAAAACCGGACGATGACGAGGCGCCAAGCTCTCTTGCGGAAGAAAGCCCCGAGGAAGCACGCACGAAAAGCATCTGGTATGAATTGTCTAAAGAATGTGCGGAAATCGTATATAAATGCCGATTGATTGGGTTCGGGCAACTTACGGCATCAAACAGAGTCGCCAAAAGGATACTCAATAAAGACAATCAGAAAAGGGCGGAACAGTTGCTCAGCCGTTTGCCTGAAAAGCTCACCGCCGTTTCGGCAATGCTTGATGAAGAAAGCTGCCTCCCGGATTATGCTCGACAATTATATAATGGAGATTATCAAGCTTATCTTTACGGCATGTTTTTGTTTTGCCTGGTGAAAGAAAAGTATAATGAGGCCATTGATTACTTCGATGTATTTATCCATAAAGCATGTGAAGAATCGAAACAGTTTCTTAGGGCAGAAACCCTGCGGCTTACTCATTTCAAGCCTATATGCAACTCAGAGTGTATAAAACAAGTTGCTCAAATACTTTATGAGATATACTTGGTTTCGATGCAAGACGGCAAAGGCTGGTACAGTGAGCAAGATAATATAGAAACTGGGCTCACGATAGCCGAGTTGATGGAAGACGATGAATTGCAAAACAGTTTTAAACGAAAACGCAATAAGTTGATGGGGACAAACTTCTAAAGGCCAAGTGAATAGTATTGAAGAAGCCGACCGCTGAAAAGCGGTCGGCTTCTTGTGTCAGTGAAAATAACAGATCTCACTATGGGGTTTGATATCTTTGAATCGCAAAGAACAGTGAACCTTGAAAACAGAACAGCGAGGAAATCCCCCAAAGGCGAAAAACTTAAAAAATGGTGTCAATGAAAAAAACAGATCAAAAAAGATCTAGGCTAAAGTGTAGCCGTAAAACAAATTGTACCCCGACAACTGAAAATCATCCTAAAACAGAGAAAGGAGAATCACCCCATGGTATCTCAGCATTATCTTGAGCGCGCGAAAGAGCGTATGGGCCTGAATCAGAGCAAAGCGATCCGAATGGAAGACATCGTATTTAACCGCGGGCTGCTGTCTGATGATCTCCCAAAGAAGGAGCGTACATACCTAGCAAGTAAGGAGACAGACGAATCCCTCCCTAGATTTTATAATGGATACATCTTCATCTATAACGTGGAAGGCCTTTGCCTTACAGTATATAAAGCCCCGGAATGGTTCGGCAAGAAGGGGAGCTTTGAGGGAAAAAGAAAGATCCGCGATCCATGGAAGTATCGGAGATACTCTCTGGACGTAGCCAGCTGAACACGGAGGCGTAACATGGAAAAACCCGAGATTCTAAAATGTTTAGACTGTGGTTTGCCTTTCGTTTTTTCAGTCGGGGAACAGGATTTTTATGGAAAACAGAACTGGAACAAGCCCATAAGATGCCGGGAATGCAGAAAACGAAAAAAGCTTCGGGCGATAAAAGATGAAAAATACGACGGCTTGTTTGAAGCGATAAGCAATAGCCACTGTATGAAACGAGATGCCAAAGGCCGATTTGTAAATCGAAGCGCTTCCTCATGGGAGCGAGTCTTTGAAGAATCCCTTTTGGAGCAATCATTGCTTTGGATTCGATGAATATGAATTATTTTTTGGAGGTTTATTTAATGAACGCTGCGGAGAAGCTTGAACGAGAAATCAAAAAAATGAGCGGGGAACGCTCGGAAGAAATCATCAATGCAGTCAGAGACTTGGCTGAGATTGACGTCATGATCAAGGAAGCCATGGATGAAATTGAGAGGTTCGATGCAGACCTCGTTCGCAGACACAATGAACTGGCTGACATGATTAACGGAATGGTTGAAAGAGTTGTCACAGAAACTGACATAGACGATCAGGCTGACTCGCAAGACTCTTTTTGCGAAAATGAACCGGATCTGCAGATCAGAGTTGAGCTTCGCGTAATAAAGACGGCACTGTAAATAGCAGCCAATCAAAAAGGCCGGAGGCACAAGGGTATCTCCGGCCTTTGCAGTGTAAGCATCCTATCTCGTCAGAAAAACAAAACTATTTTCTGGCGATCACTACTTTGACCCCTCCCGGATGTGCACGGTAAAACGCCCGTTTTCCGTCGATATGTACTAATCCCATCCCATCCTTTTGGCCAAATCCAACATGGAAAAGCTGAAAATCTGCCATTTTTCCAATGTCGTCTGTGACGGGTCACCCTCGCGGATGCGCAGGGTGCGGCGGATCTCCTTGGGGATGACCACCCGGCCCAGGTCGTCGATCCGCCGGACGATACCGGTAGCTTTCATAGGAAAAACCTCCTGTATTTCTATCTGTTGTCTCGGATAGTATTTGCAGGAGGTTTTTTATTATGCGAAAAGCAGCGAAGGCATAAGAAGGCGAATCACAGTGCATTCTACACAAACCCAAAGGCTTTCCTTGCGACAGCCGGGCTGACCTTTTCGCCGGCGCCGTTTTTCAGCCAGTCGTTGATGTTTCCCGGATTCAGTCCGAGGGTCTTGCAGATCCGGTAACTGGAAACGCCTTGCTCCGGCACAGAATCATCGGCAGAGAAGAATTCAAGCCTCGCCGGGTATCCCGGCGAGGCTTGTAAAAGGGAACTCACTCCAAATTATGTAAACTGAACTGCAAAGAGATACGGCCTGGCGGCGATCGGTTTTTGCCGTGGGATACGAGCCTTCGTCAGGGCGCCGGATCAGGGCTGTTCCACATATCCCAGCTCGACGTACAGCCAGTAGTACTCGTCGTACAGTCCGCAGCAGGCGTCCATGCCCATGTTTGAACCGAAGGCCTTCTGCAGGACGACGGTCCAGGAGCCGTATTTTTCGTACAGTTCATCCGGCGTGGGGCCTTCCTCGTGGCCGTAGGTCTCCAGGTTGCTCTCCTTTACCTTGGCCAGCCCCTCCGGGTCGCCTTCATAGGCGGCCAGGCGCAGACGGTTCCGCTCCTCCGAAACAGCCCTCGCCATTTCTTCCATGGAGGCGCCCTCC
>JAEEGL010844466.1_pt1 | contig 17102 bp, 13 predicted proteins | sample 9134231 | NCBI WGS metagenome assembly JAEEGL01 (sample SAMN16246548, study PRJNA631951) | gut metagenome | biome: gut microbiome; feature: rumen; material: fiber-attached | host: Bos | place: Iran: Karaj | collected 2018-10
GAAATGAAGTCTGGCAAGCGTCTGCGCGAGGCTCTGGAAGCTGGTTATAGCAACGCCTTCAGCGCCATCTTCGACTCCAACCTGACCTCTATCATCACCGGTATCATCCTCTACTACTTCGGTACAGGCCCAATCCGTGGTTTCGCCACTACGTTGATTATCGGTATCCTCGTTTCGTTCTTCACCGCCGTGTTCCTTACTCGCGTGGTCTATACCGAGATGATGAAGCGCGACAAGTGGCAGCACCTGACCTTCAAGACCGCTCTTGGCAACCGCCTTTCCTTCAAGGATCCCGCCTTCAAGTTCATGCAGAACTATAAGAAGAGCTTTATCGTCTTCGGTGCCATTGCCCTCATCTCTATCATCGCTGTCTTCGGTCGTGGATTCAGCAAAAGTATCGACTTCACGGGTGGACGTAACTTCGTAGTCACCTTCGACAAGCTGGTACAGCCCGAGCAGGTGCGCGGTCTTCTCTCCGAGGCATTCCCCGAGAGCAACACATCCGCCATTGCCATCGGTACTGACGGCCAGACCATCCGTATCTCCACGAACTATCGCATCGACGAGGACGGCGTGGAAGTAGATAGCGAGATTGAAGAGAAGCTGTTCAACACCCTGCAGGGTGCCGGTCTGCTGGCCAGTGACTTGGAACTCGACACCTTCATCAACCGCGACGTTCGCGAGGGTGGTTCCATCATCTCCAGCCAGAAGGTAGGTCCCTCGGTGGCCGAAGACATCACCAACGGTGCCATCCGTGCCGTCATCTTCGCCTTCATCGCCATCTTCCTCTACATTTTGTTCCGTTTCCGCAATTGGGCATTCTCCGTTGGTGCCATCATAGCACTGGTAAGCGACATCATCGTCATCCTCGGTGCTTACGCCATCCTTTGGGGCTTCGTTCCCTTCTCGCTGGAAATCGACCAGACCTTCATCGGCGCCGTGCTGACGGCTATCGGTTACTCCATCAACGACAAGGTGGTTGTCTTCGACCGTATCCGTGAGAACATCAACCTCTATCCCAAGCGCGATCGCCAGCGTCTGTTCAACGATTCGCTGAACGCTACGTTGAATCGTACCATCAACACCTCTGTCAGCACCTTCATCGTACTGGCCGTCATCTTCTGCATCGGCTTGTTCTTCAAGGGTGCCGACTCCATCATCAGCTTCTCCTTCGCTATGATTCTCGGTGTCATCTTCGGTACGTTCTCCTCCATGTTCGTTGCCGCTCCCGTGGCCTACCTTGTCATGGGTCGCAAGATTCAGGAAGGCGAGGAAGTAGAAAAGAAATAATCTCGTGTTTTAATAAGGTTCTCCCCATCAAGGGAGAAAAGGAGGGTAGCCCGCATTTCGTGGACTACCCTCTTTCTTGTTATTATATACGCGTGCACGTGTCCTTGTACTGGATTCACGCCCCGTTGAGTATGTATCAAAGTGGAATCTGTAGGGAATTTGCTTGTCAAATTCCGAGACGAGCGAAGTGTAGCACCTTGGGGGTGTCCGATTACCACTATCTATGCTCCTTCCTAATATACTTGCATTCCGGGTAATTAATGCATCCATAGAATGTGCCCCCCGTCATAGGAAAAATACAGTCTTTGAGAGCTTGTTGCAAACTTTGCTCCCAAATCCAATGTTGCAAATCCACTTTTGGGGAGAAAGTCTGCAGTTTTTCTTTGTCAATCCAATAAATCCCCGTTGTGCTGGATTTGCAATCCTGCACGGACGAGTATCAGGATTTGCAATCCCAGACTAAAAACATAACAATTTAGATGTGAAGTCATTTCGGATTATAAATCCTAATATTCAGAACGATCGAATTACAAATTCGACCGAACGGATTCCTGCCACGTTCAGGAGAATTACAATCCACCTGAGCGGGGATGTGGACGTACGTGGCTAATGCACAACAAACTTCTTTCCGTTTCTGACGTATATTCCTTGGAGCAGACGCTGCTCGGCACGACCGGGAATCCTGCGCCCGTCAACTGTATATGTGTGCCCATCCGTTTCCCCGGCAGTCAACAGGGCCGTTCCTGCAGTTACTCCCAAGTAATGACACAAGTTGTCGTAGCTCTTTTGATACCATCCCTTTATATAGCTTACCTCGTCTGCGATGTCTTCCTTCAGAGGTACTGGGTTTCCGTTCCATTTCTCATACTCCCGCTGCCAAGCCCCTGAGACACGGAACGATGTTGCGCAGCTGTCCAATGCGGCATGTACACTCGCGACGGAAAGAAGCGTGGAAGACAGATGCTGCCACCGGTCTTTTACTTCGTCCTTGAAACCATCCGTGTTTTGGGCATACAGGCGGTTGAAGGGAGCTGTGTTGTTGTACCTGAAGGGCAGTGTGATCTCTTCGCTGTAGCGTCCGTCCCACAGGCCTCCCAGCGACATGTCCATGTCCCAGGGCGTGAGTAGGAAGCGGTGTCCGTTAAAGATGTCGGTGGTGGATAGATAGGTGTTCTTGTATGCATTGTCTCCCACGTTCAATGCACATGTAAACACCACGTAATCGACAAGATTCCTGAAGTAGAAATGCTCCTGCCACTCATGCCGAAAAGCCTCGTCCGTGGTTGCCTCCGAGCAGAAGTCAATCAGGTCCATCAGCGGCTGCCACGTCCTGGCCGACGGATAGTCCTCTGGATACTTGAGTTCCCAGGAGTTCCATGCGACAGTGTCAACATTGTCTTCGGCATACGACAACAGATGGATGTCCGTCCTGTCGTTCCATGCAACGCCCTTGTAGAGCAAGCCGCGCACCAGCACGGCACTGTCGTTTGCAACCTTGGATTTCCTCAAGGCAAGCAGTTTCCTATCCACCTTGTCCGACATGCAGTAGAGCCCGTGATACGCCCCATTGAGGAAAACCTCCACGAACACCCCTTCCGTCCCATTCCGGTTTCCGTATTTCGTCGTATAGGTCGTGCTGCTCATCCTGTTCCATATATCGAAGCATACGCGGTTTCTCATCCGTGCCCTGTCTATGGCCATGGCGTCCAGAATCCAGCTGTTCTCCTTCCTGATGCCAAAGATTCTGGCATCAAGGTCCTCCCCCGTTTCGTCCACCAGCTTGACGGCAAAGGACTTCTTTTCGAACAGGACTGAACTTGCACCCCTATATCGCAGTTTGCAGTGGTAGCGGACAAGTTCCGTGGCGGCATCCGTCCGTCGCTGGCAGTCGGCAATCTCTATTTTCCCTTCCGTAAACCTGCTCAGCCGGACCAAGGCTGTGTCAACTATCAGATTGACTAGTGGAAGGGAGTTCTCATCCATGTCTGCCCTCAACCGCTCGAAATCACTTTCTGCGAAAACTTTGGGCGTTAAGATTTTTGCCTCCGCATTTGTACGGGATGCTGCCAGAATGGCAAAGGACAGGAGTATATAGCTGACCAGTTTCATTAAATGGATATTTTGTCTTTTCATTATTTGTTTGTGTTAAACGTCACAAATATAAAGGACGAAAACGTCCTTTCTTTCATGGGAATATGTTAAGTTACAAAAAAGATGTTCCCTTAACTCTTTTAGCAGATTCATTACATTCTCTGAAACCGATGGTTTAATACAATCGATACTTCTTTCATATACACATAAGTTTTTCTGCCCTCGGCTTCTCCCAAGCCGTGGCGGTTAAACTATAAATTTTTATGGATATGAAAGACGTGGGAGAAAAATCTTACTTGCCTATCCCAGTCATCAGGCTCTCGCATGCCCTTTATCGAAATAAACAACTCCTATCTGCCCACGTCATTGTGCATTATATATAGGTATATAATACACCCTACGTGGACGCCTCGTTGCGTATCTTCTGATAAAGTTCAAATTTGCGAGATTTGATGACTCGAAGATAACGTTCTGAAAACGTCCTCTACCACAGCCGAAACTGTGGCTGTTCACTAAGAAGCCAGCGGACACGTCCTGCCGGCCGACCCCACCGCCCCACTGGGCAGAAGGAGTCTGACACGGCAAAGTTACGAAATTAATTTGAGAATATAAACAACAAATGAAACGAATTTCACTTAATTACAGTATCACCTGTTTGTTTTTAACACAGAGATACATTATTTATTCAACTTTCGCAAACTTGCTTGCTTAGTAGATAAAAGAAGAAAGTGCTCCTCTTCGTTACGCAAGCGTAGCTGCTGTCCGATTACTTAATATGCGAAACTTGAGTTGTTTATCGAATAGCCAAGCCCCGTTGTGCTGGATTTGAAATCCCAGATTAAATAAAACGATTTAGATGTGAAGTTATTTCAGATTACAAATCCTAATATTCAGAAAGGTCGAAATGCAAATTCGACCGAACGGAATACGTACGCACGCGTACTATTATATATAAGAAGTTAGAAGGAGTTAGAGGAAGATAGAGGAAGTTAGAAGAAGTTAGAGAAGCACGCGAGCTTGCGAAAGATGAATAACGATTATTTGTGTTTTAGAACCGCACGTAGGTCTGCACCCAGAATTGGCTGTATTCGCGATCCAGCGCCGTGTGGTCGTTGTGGTAGTTGTACTGGAGTTGCAGCTTCAGGTTCTTGTGCGGCTGGGCATTGACGGCAAGGCCGAAGATGTTGTGGCTCGATGCCTTCGTGGCATAGTCGCGGTACATGTCGTATTTGGCATAGACCTTTATCCATTTCCAGATGGGATAGCCCACAGTGATGTACCAGGCATCGGCCTTGCCACCACCTTTCCAGTACGGATTCTCCGTCTCGGTGGCTGCCACGAAGTCGCTGGCCTTGTGACCCTTGGAGTGGGCATACTCGAAGCGTGCGCTGAGGTGGTTGTCCCTGCCCTCGTAGTTGGCGCCGATAATGTAGCGGCGGCGGTCAACGGGCACGCCATCGGGGCTTGTCCATCCGCCCGACCATGCGAAGATGCCGACCCAAAGGTCTTGGATGGGGCTTCCCTGGATGTTGGCAATGAAGTCCTTGCGGTTGTTGCGGTCGCGTGAGTTGATGCCCTGTCCGTTGAACACGCCCACGGCGTAGTGCAGCACGCGGCGTTTGTCCTTGCCTATTTTCAGGAAGTCACCCTGCACCTGCACACCGATGTCGCGGCCTCCCGACGAGGGTTCGCCGCAGCGGTCGCCGAAGCCCGTCAGTTTCTTGGTCAGCTGACTATAGTCCCCGAACCCCACGTCCCAGGGATTATAAGGATTCTCGAAGCCGAAGCAACGCTTGAACTGTCCGAACTTCACCTCCAGTTCCTGCCAATGGCTCCATGCAAGGTAGGCATCCTTGATGTGGGGCGAATTGTTCAGTTCCACCTGCAGACGGTACTTGAAGTCGTGCAGCACCGTTCCGCTCACGTAGGCTCGCACCAACCGCAGGTCGAAGCCCTCGCCTCCGTGCGCACCTTCCTGGCCGCTGTACTTGTAGGAACCGATGACGTAGCCGCCGAACTGGGGTAGGCTGACTTTGTCTTCGTACTTCCATTTCTTCTTGGGCCACAGTACATCCTGTATCGTGTGGAAACTCGTGTCGAGGAACGCTTCGTCCTCTGCATTCTGTGCCTGGCTGCCGCTGGCCGCGAAGCTCAACATGGCAGCAATAATGATGTATCGCTTCATAATGGGTACAAAGGTACGATTAAGCGAGCGAAAACACAAATTTATTTGATGTTTTCCGAGCGTGAGTACTTTAAACCGCAGGTTAAAGCTACAAATAAATTAAGAATTAAGAGTTAAGAATTAAGAATTGTTTGTGCATTTGTGTAATTAAGAGTTAAGAATTAAGAATTAAGAATTGTTTGAGGGGCGAGGAAATGTGGTTCGGCCATTAAACCAAACGGCCTTTCGCGCGTCTTAATACAGAGATTTAAGTTAGATAGTATATATCCAAATTGTAGGAAAAGTAACACTGCTATAATGATGAAAAAGTTTTATGTGAGCCTGCTGCTCGCCTTGTGCACGGCTATGGCTATGGCACAGAAAGCGACAGTAAGCGGCACCATTGTTGATGCGGCGCAGGAGCCCCTGCCGGGAGCGGCTGTCGTGTTGTTGAATCCCAAGGATAGTGCCCAGGTGACTGGCGTGGCCACCGATCTGGACGGGCGTGTCAACATGCCTGTCTCGAAGTACGGGACCTATCTGCTCCGCGTGTCGTACGTGGGCTATGTAACACAGTTCAAGACTATTACACTCGACAAGAAGAACAAGAGCTTCGACCTCGGTACGCTGGTGCTTGAGGAGGATGCCAAGGTGATGAAGGAAGCCCAGGTGACAGCCCAGCTGGCGCAGGTGGAGATGAAGGAGGACACCTTTGTCTATAACGCCGGGGCATATCGCTTGCCCGAAGGGTCTGCCTTGGAAGAACTGGTGAAGAAGCTGCCCGGGGCCGAGATAGACGAGGACGGCACCATCAAGATAAACGGCAAGACGGTGAAGAAAATCATGGTCGGAGGCAAGGAGTTTTTCGAGAACGACACGAAGATGGCGATGAAGAACATCCCGACGAAGATGGTGGAGAAGATAAAGTCGTACGACAAGAAGAGCGACTACAGCCGCATTACGGGCATCGACGACGGCGAGGAGGAAACGGTGATTGACCTGACCGTGAAGAAGGGCATGAAGGAGGGCTGGCTCATCAACGTCGATTTGGGCTACGGTACCGAGGACCGCTATACGGCGAAGGCCAACATCAGCCGCTTCACCGACCACATGCAGTTCACCCTGCTTGGCAGTCAGAACAACGTCAACGACATGAGTTTCCCCGGTGGCGGACGAGGTTGGTGGGGCGGTGGTGGCCAAGGCATCACCACGAGCGGCATGTACGGCATGAACTTTGCCTGGGACAACAATAAGAAGGAGGGCGATGCGGGCTACCTGGAACTGGGCGGCAACGTGCGCTACAGCGGACGCAAGAACGACGTGCAGACGCGGACGAACAGCGAGATGTTCCTGGACGGAACGTCCTCAACCTTCTCCAACTCCGAGAACAACTCCATCAACAAGAACAAGAACCTGAATGCCAACCTGCGCTTCGAGTGGCAGCCCGACTCGATGACCAACCTCATGTTCCGCCCGAACTTCTCCCGTACGTGGTCGAATGGTCATGGGCAGAGCCTGAGTGCAACCTTCAACCAAAATCCATACGACTGGTTTACAGACCCCTTGAGACAGTATAACCTGGCCGAGAACGTGACGGTTCGCGACAATATTGCCGTCAACGACAACGACCGGCAGACCATGAGCGAAGGATACTCGACGAGCTTCGACGGCGACTTGCAGATGAACCGTCGGTTGGGGAAGGACGGGCGCAACCTAACGCTGAATGCTGGCGGACGCTATTCCGACTCGGACAACACGTCGTGGAGCCGCTCGCAAATCAACTACTTCCAACAGGCCGACGCCACCGACCCGACGGGGCATAAGACAAGGTTCACCGATCAGTATAACCTTTCGCCCTCTAAGTCATATAATGTGCAAGGGCGCCTGAGCTATACCGAACCCATCACCAAGGAACTGAACCTGCAGGCCAGCTATCGCTTCCAGTACCGCTACAGCGACAATGACCGCTCGATGTACAGCATCGACTCGCTGCTGACGAAGCCGGAGTATGCCGGTTACTATACGGCAGAACAACTCTATCTGGGCTACCTCCCCGGACTCGACACGCTGCAGTACCTGCGCAACATCGAAAACTCGCAATATGCTACCTACAAGGAATATAACCACGATGCAGCCTTGATGGCCCGCTACAACCGTACGTTCGAGAACGGACAGAACATCCGCCTGAATGCGGGTGTCAACTTCCAGCCTCAGACGACGCACATGGACTATCAGAAGCATTATCTCGACACCACCGTCGTGCGACACACCTTCAACTGGGCTCCGCGTGTGGACTTGCGTTGGAAGATATCGAACACCAGCCAGTTGCGCCTTCGCTATAATGCCTGGATGAATCAGCCTTCGATGACCAATCTCTTGGAGGTGGTGGATTCGAGCGACCCGCTGAATATCTCCACGGGTAACGCTGGCCTGCGCTCGTCGTGGAACAACAACTTCTTCGCTTTCTACAATGGCTACAACGTCGATAAGCAACGCGGATGGATGATTAACACCCGCTACAACAATACGAAGAACAGCATCTCCACCGCCACGATTTACGACACGCAGTCGGGTGCCCGATACACGCGCCCCATGAACATCGACGGCAACTGGAGCATCGGTTCTTCCATCATGTTCAACACTGCATTGGACAAGGCCAAGCACTTCAACCTGATGAACTTTGCCAACATCAACTTTGCCAACAACGTGGGCTACCTGAGTAGCAACTCCGACGGTTCCACCTGGGGCGACATCTATCGCGACGACAATCCTACCGTGGTGGATATGGACAAGGTGTTCCGGCAGGTGAGGTTGCAGAAGACCACGACCAAGAACACGACGCTGAACGACAACCTGCGCCTGAACTATCGCAACGACTTCGGCGAGGAAGGAACCTACGAAATAGGCCTGAACAGCGGTTTCAACTATCAACACGCCCGCAACAAGCTGCAGACGAATGCCAACATCGACAGTTGGACGTTCAACTACGGCGGAAACCTGAACATCACCTTCCCGTGGCAGATGTCCTTAGCCACGGACATCAATCAGCAGAGCCGCAGGGGCTATGCCGACGAGTCGATGAACACGAACGAACTTATCTGGAATGCTCAGTTGAGTCAGAACTTGAAGAAGTGGCTCAAAGGTCACGAGTTGACAATCAGCGTGCAGTGGTACGACATCCTGAAGCAGCGTTCGAACATCAGCCGTGCCATATCGGCCACGATGCGAAGCGACTCGTGGACGAATGCCATCAACAGTTACGTCATGGTTCATATCATCTACAACCTGAATCTATTGGGTAACAAGGACGCACGCGGACAAGGCTTCGGTGGTCCTGGTGGTTTTGGAGGCCAAGGCGGCGGTCGTCCCGGTGGCGGTGGCCCAGGCGGACGCGGCGGTGGCGGAAGACCGTTCTAAAAGTGAGAAGTGAGGCCTCCCCCCACTTCTCACCCCTTAGCGGAATATCGAGAAATTCACACTGCCGTATGCGCGGTGCTCAATGAATCGGGGATGGCTTTCGAAGCTGTCCCTTTTTCCATGTTCGAGGACAAAGACGCCATCGGGCAGGAGCAGGTCGCGTTCGAGTACGAGGTCGGGGATGTCGGGGATATTGGGCAGGGTGTAGGGAGGGTCGGCAAAGATAAGGTCGAACTGCTCGCGGGTGGAGGAAAGGAACTTGAATACGTCGCCTCGGATGAGACACGCATTCTCGTCGCCCAGTCGATAGAGGAACTCCTCGATGACGCGGTAGTGAAGCGGGTCTTTCTCGATGGAGACGACACGGCTACACCCGCGCGAAAGCAGTTCTAAGGTAATGCTTCCCGTGCCGGCAAAGAGGTCGAGGGCCGTGGCTCCCTCAAAGTCGAGATAGCCGCGCAAGACGTTGAAGAGGTTTTCCTTGGCAAAGTCCGTGGTCGGACGGGCCTTGAACGAACGGGGCACTTCGAAGTGCCTCCCTTTATACTTCCCTGTGATTATACGCATTCTATGTTTCTTAGGTACTTCTTTAGTTCCATTTCCAATTCCTTGCTTTTGCCGATGAGCAGGCAGACGTCTTTGGTCTGTCGCATTTCCAGCGTCTTCCATACGTAGAGCAGGAAGTATATTTGGTTGGAGAGTGCCTTTGCCTCGAATGAGTTGGCATATTGCAGCTTCCCTTTGTCGTAGCTGAAGAGGAACAGTTGCCGTCCGTTGCAATGGGCATAGAGTCGGCGTTCGTCGCCTTGTCGCCTCTTGTCGCGGGCCAGCATGCGGTTCATCAGTTGTCCGAAGTAGCTGTGGATGGTGGCTTGCGGATAGTACTGCAGAATGAGTTCCTCGATTTGTTGGTCGAGTGCAAAGACTTCGATGACCTCCAGTGCCGGCAGCATTTCGTAGTGCATATTCATGCCCTGCAGGCTGTTGTGCCCGAAGGTCAGTCGATAGAGAGCCTGAGCCTCTTCGCTACGGAATTCGTCGAGGGGTATGCGCGTCGAAGGATAGTCGGCATAGACATGCACCTCGTCGTAGTCGGAGCGCAGGAGCGTAAGTTCGGCAAAGGCAGTTTGCAGGGCATCAATCAGCGATTGCCCAACCTTCGGCTTCACCTCCTTTTGGCTCTGCGGTGTAGAAAAAGAAAATCCATCCGAATAGACTCGGATGGATAAATCTTGTTCTATGAGACGTCTATTCCCAGTTGCCTGCATTGTTGTTCCAGTTCAGGCCAGCCTCGCCAATCTTCAGGCCGGGATAGTTGCCCATGCCTTCGGCAATTTCTCTCTGGTTGGCTGCTTCGCGAGACCAAAGCTTGCTTTCGCCACAAATGTAGTTCTCGACTTCTGCACCACATTCCATTACGGGGATGATGGCATCGGACTTGGTCTTAATCCATACGGCAATCAGGTCGAACTCCTTCTTCTCTCCGTCCTTGGCATCGGAGTAGGGGATGTAGCGGATTTCCTCGGGATTGTAATTCTCGGGGTACAGGGAGTCGATGAGCGAAACCCATGTGGTGTCGCGACGGAATTCCTGCAAGCCGTTGGCTGCAATCTCGGCGGCATTGCCACGATTCACGATGGCAGCGGCCTTGGCTTCGGTCAGACCCTTCTCCATTTGCTCCTCGGTCAGCACGCCCTGCTTGATGACGGTGGGCAGTTTGCCTTCCTTAATGAAGATTATCAGCGAGTCCCAGTTGCCGCAATACTCCTTGTACTGTTCCTTGTAGGCTTCTTGTGCCTTACGGATTTCTATCAGGCGAGCTTTCACGTCAGCCTCGCGCTGCTTCACTTCTGCTTCAAAGTTCTGCTGGTCTGCAATACTGCGGTAGCAAATCCACAACATGGCCAGCGCGCAGATACCCAAAACTACATTAATTAGCTTTTTCATGATGTTTATTAGTATTTTATTTTGAATTTTACTCGTTTGTTCGTACCTTTATCCTCTTGTTTTAGGTATTTCCGCTCGAAAATGCTCAAATAAATTTGGCGTTTTACTCGCTTATTCGTACCTTTCGCCTTGCAAAAATAACAAGAATAAATGGAATAACCCACAAAAACGCTCATTTTTTATAAAAAGATGTCAATAAAAACTGATTTAAGTGCATTTATCCTCGAGAAATTCGCTCATGAGCCTACCCTTGAGCAGCGTAGGGTGGTGGAGCAGTGGGCCGATTTTCTCTTTTCGACCAATCGCGACGAGGTGTTTCTCCTTCGCGGTTATGCAGGGACGGGAAAAACCTCTCTCGTCGGGGCACTCGTCCGGGCTCTCGACGCCTTGAAACGTACTGTTGTCTTGCTGGCTCCGACGGGCAGGGCGGCGAAAGTCTTTTCTCTTCATGCCGACCATACAGCCTACACCATCCACAAGAAGATATACCGGCAGAAGACCTTCACGGCTGACATGACAGGCTTCCAGTGCGATTACAACAACCACAAGAATACGCTCTTCATCGTCGATGAGGCTTCGATGATAAACAACGAAGGCATTTCCGGCAGGTATTTCGGAACGGGACGCCTGCTCGACGACCTTGTTCACTACGTCTATGCGGGGGAGGGTTGTCGGCTCATGCTCGTCGGTGACTCGGCACAGTTGCCCCCCGTGGGCGAAGAACTCAGCCCTGCCCTGAATCCCCTGGCCTTGTCGGGCTATGGCCTTGACGTGCGTCAGACCGTGCTCACGGACGTGGTGCGCCAGGCTGAGAAGTCGGGCATCCTGTGGAATGCGACCCTGCTCCGACAACTGATAAGTTCCGATGAAATGGGCGTTTTTCCTCGTTTGCGCATCCATGGTTTCCCTGACGTGCGACTGATGCCTGGCGACGAACTCATCGAAGATCTGGAGGAAAGCTACTACCAATGTGGCACCGACCAGACCATCGTTGTCACGCGCTCCAACCGTCGTGCCAATCTCTTCAACAATGGCATCCGCGCCCGCATCTTCTACTACGACGAGGAACTTGTTTCTGGCGACCAGCTCATAGTGGTGAAGAACAATTATCATTGGATTACAGGGGAGGAGATGGAGGCTAACGGAGACAGGAATCAGGATTTTATAGCCAACGGCGATATTTGCGTGGTGCGTCGCTACCGCAATGAGCGCGAACTCTATGGTTTCCGCTTTGCCGATGCCACGCTCCAGTTTCCCGACTTCGATGAAATGGAACTCGATGCCACCATCCTCCTCGATACCCTTCGGAGCGAGGCACCTGCCCTGACGCAGGAGCAGCAGACCCAGCTCTTCAATGCCGTATGTGCCGACTACCCAGAGATAACGAACCGTCGCGACCTGATGGAGAAAATAAAGGAAGACCCCTACTTCAACGCCCTGCAGGTGAAATATGCCTATGCCGTCACCTGCCACAAGGCACAGGGCGGACAGTGGCAGCGTGTCTTCATCGACCAAGGTTATGTGACCGAGGACATGCTCTCGCCCGACTACTTCCGCTGGCTCTACACTGCCCTCACCCGTGCCACCGAAACCGTCTATCTCATAAATTGGCCGAAAGAGCAGGTGGAATAGTATGTTATATGCGATACCCCATTTCTTGCATAAATTCATCGGCAAGATACAGGTCGCCGTAGAGGTAGAGCCCCGTTGACTTGTCGTGCAGGTCGGAGCACGTTTTGCTTTCGTAAAACCTTTCTAATGCTTGGAGCGGTTCGATGTGTAACCGCCGTGATAGCTCCATCGCAATTGCACCAATGCGATACGAATGTGTCGAAAGATGGACCAATAAGAGTTTACATGCATCGTTCAATCATCAGTTCGGCTGCTCGTTGCGGCGCTCCAGGCTGTCCTAAACGGCGGGCAACTTCCTGGTAGTCGAGGAGCATCTGGTGGCGGCGGTCGCCCTCGGGGAGGATGCGGAGCAGTTCGCGGTGTACGTTGTCTGCCGTCATCTCGTCGGCCACAAGTTCGGTCACCACTTCGCGACCTGCAATGAGATTGACTAAGGAGATGTAAGGAATTTTCACAAACAGACGGCGCAGGAGGCGGTAGAACCAACCGTAATCCAGATGGTAGCATACGACCTGAGGCACACGGAAGATAGCCGTCTCAAGCGTGGCCGTCCCACTGGTGACGAGGGCGGCTGTGGCGTGTTGTAGCAGAGGATAGGTTTGGCCATAGACAATGCGGACCGAATGGTTTCCAATCCATCGGGCATAGTAGTCGGGATCGAGGCCGGGAGCTCCTGCAATGACGAGTTGGTATTTGTCTGTCAAATCCTGCGTGGCAGCGAGCATCCGGGTAAGATTGTCCCGAATCTCCTGTTTCCGGCTTCCTGCAAGGAGGGCGATGATGGGACGTTTGTCAAATCCGTTTACTTCGATGAAATGGGTGAAATTTACGGGGTTCTCCGCTTTATAGGCCGAAACTTCGTCCATTGTCGGGTTGCCCACGTAGTCTATCTCGTAGTTATGGCGTTCGCTGAAATATTCCACTTCGAAAGGCAGGATGGAATAGATGCGATCCACATATTGCCGAATGGCACGAATGCGATACTCCTTCCATGCCCATATCTTTGGCGATATGTAATAAAAAATCTTAATCTCAGGTGCATGTTTTCTGATGTATTTAGCCATGTTGAGATTGAAACCCGGATAGTCGATAAGGATAAGCACATCAGGGTGGTGTTGTAGGATGTCTCGCCGGCATTGTTTCATGCCGCGCAGGATGGTTCCGAGGTGGGTGAGGACGGGTACGAAGCCCATATACGCCAGGGTGCGGTAGTGGCGGACACGCGTTCCTCCTTGGGCTTGCATGAGGTCGCCGCCGACAAAGCGAAACGTTGCTTTGGGGTCACGTTCGCGAAGTGCCTGCATTAGATGCGAGGCGTGGAGGTCGCCACTGGCTTCACCAGCAATGAGGTAGTAGTTCAAGGGAGAGGAGGAATTTGAAAAGTTGAAAAGAGGGGAAGGGCTTAATTCTTCATTTTAATTCTTCAAGGCTTGCCATAGCATGGTAGGCGGTGAGGTCGGACAGAATGGGGGTGACGGCGGCATAGCCGTTGTCGAGTGCCCAGTAGTCGGTGTCTTCACATTCGGGTTCGAGATTCACGAAGTCACCCGTCAGCCAATAGGAGTTGAGGCCTCGGGGATTGTTGGCTGGAGCCCACTCGTGTGTCCAGTTGCCTCGGGCCATTCTTGCAATGCGAATACCTTTTAGTTCGGGCACCTCGGGGAAGTTGACATTGAGGCATACATCCTGGGGCAGTCCTTTTTGAAGTACAAATTGCGCTATCTGGATTATGGTCTCGCGATAGGGTTTGAAGTCGCATTGATGACTGAGGGTGCGGAGGCTGTAGCCGATAGACGGAATGTGCTTCAGACATCCCTCGAAGACTGCCCCCATCGTCCCACTATAGTGGATGCTGCACGAAGCATTGTCGCCGTGGTTGATGCCTGATACCAGCAAATCGGGGTAGCGTGGGCACACTTGTTCAAGTGCCAGTTTTACACAATCGACGGGACTGCCTGAACACGCATAGATGTGGAGTCCAGGTTCCTCGCGGACTGTTTGGAGCGATATGGGGGTGGTGGGCGTGATGCTGCAACCCGCACCAGAGCGAGCAGAGTCGGGAGCAACGACAATCACGTCGCCCAAGGTTAGCATCAGCTGGGTCAGTTCGCCGATGCCTTGAGCCTGTACGCCGTCATCGTTGGTGATAAGTATTAATTTTTTCATTTCAGATGATTCGTGTCTTTGAGGTGCTTTCAGCGCCTTTTGGGCTGCAAAATTAGTAAAAAAACGTTAAGTTATCAACAAAAGTGTTAAGTTATCAACACTTGGGCCAAACTTTCCTCATAAAATGAGGATAAATGCAGAATATTTCATTAACTTTGCAGATTAAATAACCAATTGAATAAGCGCAATGTCAAAAATTATCGCTTTGGCAAATCAAAAGGGAGGTGTGGGCAAGACCACAACGAGCATGAATCTGGCTGCATCGTTGGCAACATTGGAGAAGAGAGTGCTGCTCATCGATGCCGACCCACAGGCTAATGCCTCTTCGGGGCTGGGCGTAAATTTAGGAGAAATCGACACCTCGTTCTACAATTGCCTCATAGACCAAATCGATGTACGCGAAGCTGTCTATACGACGGACATCGACGGTCTGGACATCATCCCGTCGCACATCGACTTGGTGGGTGCTGAGGTGGAGATGCTGCAACAACCCAACCGCGAAAAGATTGTGGCCAACCTATTGGCCCCCATTCGCGACGAGTACGACTACATTCTCATTGACTGTTCGCCCTCGTTAGGGCTTATCACGGTCAATGCCCTGACAGCTGCCGACAGCGTCATCATCCCTGTTCAGTGCGAGTATTTTGCTTTGGAGGGTCTTTCCAAACTGCTGAATACCATTCGTATCATCAAGGTGAAACTGAATCCCAACCTCGAAATCGAAGGTTTCCTGCTGACGATGTACGACAAGCGTCTGCTCCTGGCCAATCAAGTCTATGACGAGGTAAAGCGCCACTTCCAGGAACTGGTGTTCAAGACCGTCATCATGAGAAACGTGAAGTTGGGCGAAGCACCCGGACATGGTATGCCTGTCATCCTCTATGATGCAGATTCGACAGGAGCCCGCAACTATCTGGCACTGGCCGAGGAGTTGATTAAGAAGAATGAGAAGGATTGAGTTTTTGAGGTCTTGAGATTCATCAAGTGTGCTTAGAAGACTGAATCGTGACAAAATTCGAACGATAGTTCAAATATAGAGAATTATGCCTGTACATAAGAAATACCCTGCTTTAGGCCGAGGACTGGATGCCTTGATGCGCACCGAGGAGGTGCACACCAGTGGTTCCTCGAGCATAAACGAAGTGAAAATATCGGCTATCCAGGCCAATCCCAACCAGCCTCGCCGCGAGTTTGACGAGACTGCCCTTCAGGAACTTGCGGACAGCATCCGCGAGATTGGCATCATCCAGCCCATCACGGTGCGTGACAAAGGCGACGGTACCTTTGTCATCATTGCCGGAGAACGACGCTGGCGTGCAAGCCAGATGGCTGGACTGCAAACAATTCCTGCCTACATCCGTACTGTGGATGACGAAAACATGATGGAGATGGCTCTCGTGGAGAACATCCAGCGCGAGAACCTTAATTCCATGGAAATAGCCTTGGCCTACCAGCACCTCATCGAACAATATAACCTGACGCAGGAGCGACTGAGCGAGCGTGTGGGCAAGAATCGTTCGACCGTGACCAACTACCTGCGTCTGCTGAAGTTGCCTGCAACCATACAGATGGGATTGAAGAACCACATCATAGATATGGGGCATGCACGCGCCTTGCTGACATTGGACAATCCTGCCTTGCAGCTGAAAGTCTATGAGGAGATTCAACATTCGGGGATGAGTGTCAGACGGGTGGAGGAGATGGTGAAGGAACTCTCCCAAGGGGGTAGCGTAAGCACGGACAATGGGAAGAGACTGAAAGGAAAAAGTGCACCGAACAATGCCGAATTCACGAGCCTGAAGAAGGCGTTGTCGCAATTCTTCAGTACCAAAGTACAGTTGACATGCAACGACAAAGGAAAGGGAAAGATAACCATTCCATTTGCCAACGAGGCAGAACTGGAGCATATCATCGAATTGTTTGACCGACTGAAACATTGAAGGCGTGGGGCACCATAGGAGAGAAATGGCTTGTACTGCTGTTGGCAGTGGCTTGCTGTGGAAGTCTGCGTGCCCAGACAGAGGAGACTGTATTGGAATTGGACGAACCCACACACGTGGACACCATCGAGGTTGATAAGCCTTTGGACATATCCGTTGCCGACAGTCTGATTGAACGAATGACGGCGAATAAGAACAAGGCGTTGTTCAAGCCCGACCCTATCCGTTCGCTATGGCTGGCGTTGGTAGTCCCAGGTGGAGGACAGATATACAATAGAAAGCTGTGGAAACTGCCCATTGTCTATGGAGGGTTTCTGGGTTGCACATACGCACTGAGCTGGAACAACCAGATGCTGAGGGACTATTCCCAGGCCTACCTCGACATCATGGATGATGATCCAAACACGAAGAGCTACGAAGAAATGCTGCCCTTGGGCTACAACATCGAGGGAAGA
>JAEEGL011471037.1_pt1 | contig 17102 bp, 16 predicted proteins | sample 9134231 | NCBI WGS metagenome assembly JAEEGL01 (sample SAMN16246548, study PRJNA631951) | gut metagenome | biome: gut microbiome; feature: rumen; material: fiber-attached | host: Bos | place: Iran: Karaj | collected 2018-10
AAAATTTCATCATCAAAGCATTATTACTATCTGAAAATTTGTATATTGCGAAAATTTTCGTTGCGATTTTTTTCGCATAATATAATCTATTGATAATGAATCCGTTTAATGAGGCCGTTGGTTGTTGTAGAACGTCCTCCATTCCTCTGTGACTTCACGTGCTTCGTTGATAGTTCTGAAAAGAATGTGATTATTATGGTTCAGGTCGAAGAGTCCCTATACTGCACCTTGTTATACAAAAGAGGAATATGAGGAATCAATTGAATATTGGAAGAAGAGGGATTGACATGCTTCGCAGCTCAGTCGGAATGTCGTGACACAAAAGAGTATCTTTACTTTTTCTTGCTGAAGACAAAAAGTAAATAATTTGTTCTGCTTTGTAAAAAAATGTACTATTTTTGTTAAGAATCTTTATTTGAAATAAATGCACAATGACTTATTTGAATCAATTTCACAAAGAGGCGACAAAGAGGAAACGGCGGAAAATAGAAGAATCATTGAAATCGCCAATGAACTCTGTGGACGCTGCAAATTATATGAAAAACAACTTCGAGAAAGCAAAAAAGATGCAAACGCTTTCGATGTAGAACAACGGGTTGTTGAACAATATGCAAAAGAAAAAAACTTATGGATTCCTATTTCTCAAATAGGTGAATTAGGAATACCTGGGCCTTGTGGAAACGAGAACGAGACGTATGTTTCCAACGATGTGATATACAAGGTCAACAATCTTATGAATAGTCATTGTATATCAAATCTCTTTGAGAAAATAATATGTCACAACGACTTATTTTATGATACCGCCTACAAATTCCACTCATTTACAGGATTTGACGGAAGAACAATAATGCCAATCTTTAGTCAGCCGTTAATCAAAAATGCAAATCCCGCAACGAATATTGAGATTGAGACATATATGGCTGCACTTGGTTTCTCAAAATTAGAAAAGCAAGGCTCGTATTCCAATGGAAATTACAACGTATGGGATTTGTTGCCACGAAACATATTGAAAGATTCCGAAGGCGATTTGTACATTGTAGATGCGGAGATTGAAAAATTGAAATAATGAAACTTTTTCGTTCCATACTACCCTTTCTGTTGCTATCCTTTGTAGCCCAAGCCCAATCGCCTGTAAAGGACGGAGCAATTCTTGCCGAATTTTCGGTGAGCGACAGCACCAAGGTCTATTTCTCGCAAGGAAACTTACTATACGAAGCAATCGATAAAAGATGTGAAAAATGTAGCATATGGTGGTTTGCAGAACACCAATGGAATAGAAATTCTACCTACGAATACGACGAAGATGATTACGATAGATATACTAGTGAATGGTTTAATCTTTTTCCTTGGGGGACAAGCGGTTACAATGGCAAGGAGCCAGAGATGATAAGTACAACCTCTATGACAAGTATAACCTCATACAACTATGGCGATGGCACAAACGACATAGCAGGCACGAACTACGACTGGGGCGTGTACAACGCCATATTCAACGGCGGAAACAAAACAGGACAATGGCGTACGCTTACAAAAGAAGAATGGAATTATTTAATAAAAAATCGTGCAAATGCTTCGGAAAAGTATGGCGTTGCAAATGTCGAGGGAGTAAACGGTCTGATTCTGTTGCCTGACAACTGGGAATTGTCCAAGGATATTGTGTTCACAAGTGGCGTTTTAAATGTTTATAACGGAAGCGGATACTACTTGAATAATTATACAGCAAGCGAATGGGCAAAGTTGGAAACCGGTGGTGCTGTGTTTCTTCCTACCGTTATTGACCGCGCTGGTGGAGATATTCTTGGCGTTTATTGGTCAAGTTCAGCTTGCGGTGACAAACAAGCCTACTGCCTATATTTCACTTACCAATACTTGGGCATAAGCAGTACCCCCCGCGCATATAGGATGGCTGTCCGTCTTGTGCAGGATGTGAAGAAATAATTATTACTTTTCTCTTGAAAGGGAAAAAATCAGGTTTCATTTCTATTATCACAAAAAAGAAAATGTACCCTTCCCCAAAAATCGGACAATGTCTAACTAGACAAAAAAACGATAAATTTGTAAAAAAGGAAGCTCAACTTTTCTCTTGCAACGATTGATTTTCACAGATATTTCCTACCTTTGCACCACACATAAAAATATCGAAAATGAATTTCGACGACAATTCTGCCGCACTACAAGTTATCAGGTTTATAAACGGAACCGATAAATCAGTTTTCCTAACTGGCAAGGCCGGAACAGGAAAAACCACTCTTTTGAAAAACATTGTTGAACATACACACAAAAGCGTGGTAATCGTTGCTCCGACTGGCATAGCAGCGCTCAATGCCGGAGGTGTGACCATTCACTCCATGTTTCAACTACCTCCAGGCTGCTTTGCTCCCGCCCTTAATTTTTCGGAAGAAGAGATTCCGTTTGCCGTACTTCCCTTGAAAAAAGTCCCCAAAGAAGTATCGAAAATGGCTGGATGGAAACGTGGAGTCCTTCGTAAAATGGAACTCTTGGTGATTGACGAAGTGAGTATGCTCCGTGCCGACCTGCTCGACGCAATCGACACGGCTCTCCGTTCTATCCGCCGAAGAAAAAATCTGCCGTTCGGAGGCGTGCAGGTGCTTTTTATCGGCGATATGCTACAACTTCCGCCTGTAGTGAAAAACGAGGAATGGAATTTTCTCAAACAATATTATATGAGCATGTATTTTTTCGATGCTCACGTGCTACAGGCCGAACCGCCACTGGTTCTTGAACTCGAAAAAATCTACCGACAAGACGACAAACTTTTCATTGACATTCTAAACAATCTGAGGAACAACAAATTCGTTTCCAAAGATATAAACGAACTGAACAGACATTACATTCCCGATTTCGAAGCGCCCAAAAAGAAACCATATATATTCATAACCACCCACAACAAAAAAGCGGAAGCCATCAACGACGGTAAACTGCGAAAATTGAAAACAAATTCTGTATACTACACCGCCGACATACGTGGCAACTTCCCCGAAAATCTCTATCCGCTCAATCCAGAAATGGAACTGAAAATCGGAGCACAAATCATGTTCATTAAAAACGATTTTCATCAAGGCGAATACTATTATAACGGGAAAATTGGCGAAATACTCAAACTCGAAGACAACGCCATTTCTGTCATCTTCCCCGAAACGGGGCAAATTGTCGACGTTGACAAATACACGTGGGAGAACGTTCGATACACGTTGGACAAGGAAACTGGACAAATCACCGAAGAAGTTTTGGGAACATTCACCACATATCCCATAAAACTGGCGTGGGCTGTCACCGTACACAAAAGTCAAGGTCTTACGTTCCAGCGGGCAATCATAGATGTTTCCGAAGCATTTGCCCCAGGACAAATCTATGTGGCACTTTCACGACTGGAATCGTTAAGCGGACTTGTCCTTTCCGAACCAATAGTCGACGACTTTCCCGAACAAGACAAGCGCGTGCTCGACTTCACCAACGACAAAAAAAATTCCGACGAACTCGAACAGATTTATAAAACCGAACAACAAAAATACATCGAACGTAACGTACTGTCATCCTTCGACTTCGAGAACCTTCTCCATGACTTTCAAGAACATCTTGCCGACTACGATGTAGCGGAAGACGAACGCTCGTCAAAGCATCTTTACAAGAAAGACATAGAAAAATTGGAACCAAAAGTTTTGAACATCGTCGACGTTGCAAAGAAATTTTCCATTCAACTGCAAAACATCATCAACCATCACGACAATCAACGATTACAAGAACGTGTCGCCGCCTCCATCAAGTATTTTATTCCATTGTTCGAAGAAATTTCCGTTGCTATATACGAAATTGTTGCAAAAGCAGTAACTGCAAAAAAAACAAAACAATACGTTGTCGACCTACAGAATCTTGAACTGATTTTCTTCAATCAAGAACTAAGAATACAAAAATGTCTGCGAATGCTTGAATCTGTCATTTTAGGCAAACAACTGAACAAAGAAAACGTCGACGTACCCGTTGATTTGGAAGCACGGAAGAAGATGTTCCTGACAAAAGCGGAAGAAAAGAAAAAAGAAGAAAGGAAACGCAAGAAAACACAATACGATGATAAAAAGTTGAACACAAAGGAAATTTCGTATCTGCTGTACTGCGACGGCTACACCATAGAAGAAATTGCCGAAGAACGCGGTCTGACGAAACGTACAATCTGCCGTCACTTGGAATATTACGTTGCCGAAGGCCAAATAGACGTGACCGATTTTGTTCCCGACGACATTATTTCCGCTGTTAAAGAGGTTGTAACCACACTCAACATAAAAATGGTAAGTGAGATTTCGGCACAATTACCATCGGTTGATTATCAAGATATTAGATTTGTACTTGCCGCTATGGAAGCCGGCTACTAATGTGTGCAGACATACCGTAGTATGTTTGCTCCCATTTGGAGTGCAGTCTGATGAATTTCGGGAGTGTCGCCGTGGACTTCGGGATTTTCCCAACCGTCGCCCAAGTCACATTCATACGTATATAGACAAACCAAACGTCCGTCAATCACAATTCCAAATGCCTGAGCGGGTTTCCCGTCGTGTTCGTGAATTTTGGGCAAACCTTTGGGAAACGAATATTTTTGATTGTATATCGGATGGTCTATCGGCAATTCCTCGAACTCAGCATCGGGGAAGACTTTCTTCATTTCGCGGCGAATATATTTATCTATTCCATAATTGTCATCAATATGCAAAAAGCCACCCGACAGCAGATAATTTTTCAAATTCTTCACATCGCTGTTCGAAAACACCACATTCCCGTGTCCCGTAAGGTGCACCATCACGTAATTGAACAATTCTGGACTTCCGACTTCCACAACTCCCGACTCTGCATTCAGATGAAGATTTTCGTTACAAAATTTCACAAGATTTGGAACAGACGTAGGATTGCCATACCAGTCACCGCCACCGCCATACTTTGCCACGCCGACCTTTACCGACGACTGAGCCGATGCGGCAACAACAATAAACGCCGCCGCCAAACAACACACAAACCGTTTCTTCACATTACTAATACGACGCATAATATTTTCGTAAAAACCATTCCGCTGATGCCATCAAGACCAGCCATAACAAAATTAACGGCAAATCTACGACGAGCCTACGTTTTTTCAAAAAATGAGAAATCGGTACAATATTCTGATTCTCAACAATTTCATCATATAACAAATCGAACTGCGAAGGGAAAAACAGTTGTCCTCCCGTTTCCAGCGACAAATCTGCTAAAACTGCATGATTTGCACGTGTCTGCTTAAATTCTATCTGCAACGGCAAAACCGAAAACGAGCCACTGGAACGAAGCTCCGTTCCATCAACCGAAACTTTTGCCACGTACGTATACGACCCTTGCGGCAGACGACCAGCATTCAGCAGATAGAAATTATCGTTTGAACTGAAAGTATATGGATATTCAACGCCTTCGCCATTTCGAATAAGCATGGAAATAGTCTGATCGGTGAGCGGTTCGTACGATTTATCGTACAGTTCGGCTGTAAACGTAACATTTTGATTGTCAGAAACTATCGACTCTGCAGAAACAGAAAACAATTCCCGTTTTTCCGACAAAGCCAGGTACGTGATCATCTTATTCACAAACGAATCGAACGCGTCGAACGAGTCATTCAAATTTTTATCGAACATACGCCAACGCCACATTCCTTCGCCCACCACTACCCCAACTTTTGTATTTTGGACTTGCGAGAACAAAATCAAAGGTCGTTCAACTGCAATATTTCCAAGCATTTGCGAACAGAACACACGAGTCTGTACTCCTGTTGAATAATTTCCGTACGGAACATACAGCGGCGGAACCTGAGCCAAAAGATTTTTTGAATTTTCATCCAATACAAACAATGAAAAATCTTGTTCCAACACTGGTCTGACCTCATCGTTCGAGCCACGACGATTGCTAATTTCCAACCCTGCATTCAACGAATTCAGCACCTCGAACGATGTTGACTGATTGCAAACGACAAAGCACGGAATTTTCTTCTCCAACGCTTCGTTCAACACCGTTTTCCCCTTACCTGACGCAGTTGGCAACCCAACCATTACGACGCAATTATATGCCGATAAATCGTATGATTTACCATCGGCGAGACACATTACCGACGATTCAAAATTCTTGTTGCTTTCGATTGCCCGTCGGATTGCAGCAACATCGGGATGAACGGCTTCGTACAAAATTAAAATCTGCTTGCGGCTTTCAAGTACGTCAACCGCAAAAACATACTCATTATTGCTTGCGCTCACTTCGCCGTCGTGATATTCCACCGAAACAGTATAAATCTTTCGACCAACGGTTTTACTTACCAGCTTACAATCAACCGTTTTATACAAATGGTCATCGGATGGACGAAGAACCGTTTCGTACACAACCGTCTCGCCGTCTTTCACCATCAGTTTAGACTCAACACCTTTGAACAAGTGGGATTCCGCCGAAACACGTATCACAAAAGGATTGTCGCGAAATGCAATTTTATTATGCAACACCTGCGAAACCACATTATCCCTATTCTGCACCGTGTCGCCCAATGCAACGGTATAAATCGGCACATTTGCCTCCAAATTTTGAAGAGAATATTTCGGATTTTCGCCTTCGTTATATATTCCGTCGGTGGCAAGAACCACGGCACCGAGATTCTGGTTATAATAGCGAGTCGCCACGTCTTGAATCGCCGCCGAAATATTCGTCATTTTTTCGTCAAACCTAACCGTATCGTTTGAAAGACTTTCGCCGAAGCAATACTCGTCGACTTCGTATTTTTCCCTTAATCTACCTGCAAACTCCTTATAATCAGACAAATATTTAGTCTTATAATACACCGAATCTTTGGTAGAGACAACCGAGGCGGAATTGTCCTGCACAAGTACAATTGTCGGTTTCTCGACTTTTCTTGTCCGTCGTTCGACAAACGGTCCCAACAATAAGAACAGGCAAAACGAAATTGTCATTCCCCTGAGAATCAGTAATAATCGCCGTACCCAACGAGGGGCATCGTGTAATTTTGAATCTTTGGCATACAAAAACCAAGCGAGTGCAAAACCTACTGCAAGACACAACGGGAAAAACCACCACGAATATTCCAAAAAGATTTTCATCTATTCAAAATATTACTTTTTTATCCTGAAAAAACTAAAATGAACCTTTCCATACTTTGCCAGCCGGACAAAATTCGTATGTTCCGAAAAATCATACGTTCCCGGATGTTCCACGACGACGAGCGAATTTTCGTTCACCGCCTTGCTTTCGAAAATAAGATTAGGAATGTCGGCAAGCCACGGCAAATCGTATGGAGGATCGGCAAAGACAAGAGAGAACTCCCGATTGGCAAGTTTCAAGAAACTTCTCACTTCGAGATTGAGAACCTTCAAGCCCGAAACCTTCAGTTGTTGTGCTGTCTGCTTGATAAATGCCGCATGACGGGGATTTTTCTCAACTGCAACCACGTCGCTGCAGCCACGCGAAATACATTCCAACGAAATGCTGCCAATTCCCGAAAACAAGTCCAGCACATTGATTTCGGAAAAATCAAATTCATTATTTAAGATATTGAATAATCCCTCCTTGGCCATGTCGGTCGTGGGACGAAGGTCAAACGACTGAGGAGCGACAATATTTCTTCCTCGAAATTCACCGCTGATTATTCGCATAACGCTATATTACAATGATTATAGAATAACGAATACGGGAATGCCACATTCGTTTTTGGAGAAGATGCGACCGAAGCATTCTTTATAAATAATCGTATTGCCGAGAAATACGACGAATTTTCGCTCATTTTTCCAAATATTTCCACAGGGATTTCAACCGGGTCCAACTTCAGCTGTTCAACGATATTCATCAAATAAAACATAAAATCGTTCACATTCTTGAATTCAAACGAATTACAAAAACGAATATCCTTATGTTTCACATACAAAGCCGTAAAGAAATTGCTTTCGACCGAAATGTATAACTTTTCCTTGCGGTTTTTCGCCCCAATTTCCAACAGCGGTGCCACATGAGGAACGTAAGAGACCATCTCTTGATTTTTGAACACAAGCCGGCAGAGCGACCACACCGACTTTTCAATAGGAAACAGCACAACGCAGTCGCTGTTCATCGTTTCGTAGGTAATGACCGACTCCGTTTCGGAATGCGGAAAATTCAGTTCTGCATATTGTTCCAGCATTGAATCGTCGTACAACTTTTTAGGGACAAGCGTAAGATTTGGCTGTACAATAATAATAGTAACCGCGCCAAACGTTTCCTTAAAAATGTCTTGATTCAAGAATTTCTGCAACTGTTCTTCGCGAGTTTCATTATCGACGGTGATATACGAGAATGCCTTTACATCGCCTTTGTGGACAATCAAAAAAGAAAATCCATCTCGACGAATCGAGATGGACAAACGATAGTCCTTCGGTTTACGTTTTGTATAATCTTCCGAGACGAAATGTAAATCCTGCATGCTTATTGCCAGTTACCTTCTGTTGATGCTTCGTCAATTTTACCTATACGCAGACCTTCGTATTTACTTGTCTTACGAGAATATTCCTTTGCATTTACAACCAACTGGTGGTCCAAATCAGACAAAAGAACGTCCCATGTCACGCCCATTTGGAAAGTAGGGATTTTCGAACCTGCCGACGAAATGCTGCTTGCAGCAATTTCGAAAGTTGCATCTTTTCCTGGCACTTTGCTCAACGTTTCCAAGTTGAAATTAGCAGACAACAATGAATCTGACTTCAATTTTTCAGAAACAGGGATTCGTACTTTTTCCTGCCATGCACGTCCTTCGGCTACTTCTACGGAATCTTCAATATCGCCGATTGTCTTCGTAAATTCCAACGAATCTTCTTTTGCGAAACGGATTAGTTCGTCCCATGTATCGGCATATTTACTGTATTTTGCCTCGTATGCATACTGCAACTCACGGGCATCCAACAACTTTTCAATAACCAAAGCTTGACGACGGGCTTTTTCTTCGCCAAATTTCAAATCAACCATTACCGAATGGTACGACAGATACGCCAATAGCACGATTACAACACCTAACCCAATTTCAATTCCTAGTTTGAGACCTTTATTCATTTCTGTATAATTTATATTTTGTGTAAAAATTCGGTTACAAACATAAAAATTTTTGTCCGTTTATTGCTACTATTACGCAATAATTTTTCAACTACATGCTACACGATTTTTTAGAAAAGCGGCTATTAGCCCATTTCTCGTACGAAGCGACCGACGACCAGCGGGCGACTTTCGCCGCTATTGCCGAATTTCTCACGTCGGAAAAAGAAGTGTTCATAATAAACGGATATGCCGGCACGGGAAAAACCACCATAGTAAAATCGGTGATTGACACGCTCACAGAAATGGAAACGCCGTATGCACTACTTGCACCGACAGGACGTGCGGCAAAAGTTCTATCGAACTACACTTCGCAGCCAGCATTCACCATTCATAAAAAAATATATAGACAAAAAAGTGTCACAAACGGCATTCAGGCGTTCGGCATGAACTTCAACTCGGCCAAAAACACGGTATATATTGTCGACGAGGCCTCGATGTTGTCGGACACACCGACGGAAACTGCCATTTTCGGTTCTGGTTCACTTTTGGACGACTTATTCCGATTCATTTTCAACGAACACGAGTGTAAACTGATTTTAATCGGCGACCAAGCCCAGCTTCCACCTGTCGGAACAATCGAGTCGCCCGCCCTCAGTCCCGATTATCTTGAAAGAAAATTCTTTAAAGAGCCGTCTTCGGCATCGTTACAGCAAATAATCCGTCAGGCCGAGGATTCGGGAATACTCTGCAATGCCACAAGCATTCGGAGCTGTCTTTCGCAAAACGTCATCCCTCTGCCCAAATTATCGACGCACAGCGACGTGGAACGAATTGACGGCAGCATGCTCCTCGACGCTCTTGAATCATCGTACTCAAAAGTCGGCATTCAGGACACCATTGTCATAACCCGTTCCAACAAAATGGCAAACCGATACAACGAAGGAATCCGCAGGACTATTCTGTGGAAAGACAGCACCATAAGCAAAGGCGACTACATTATGATTGTGAAAAACAATTATTTCTGGACGGCCGAAAACAAAGATGTATCGTTCATCGCCAACGGCGACATTGCCGAAATTATTGACATTGACAACTATGAAACACTGTACGGCTTCGATTTTGCAAACGTAACCGTCAGATTTTCTGATTATAACAATTTTGAAATCACACTTAAAGTATTGCTCAACACGCTGTCGTCGGAATCGCCGTCGCTTTCGTACGAAGAAAACAATAAACTCTACACGGAAGTGAGCCACGACTATGCGGAAATTAAAAACAAACGGAAACTGTACGAAGAAATCAAGAAAAATCCATACTTCAACGCACTGCAAATTAAATTCGCCTACGCAATCACCTGTCACAAAGCACAAGGCGGACAGTGGAAACACGTATACATAGACCACGGATTTTTCAACAAAGACAACGTAGACCAAGAATTTATCCGCTGGCTTTACACCGCCTGTACCCGTGCGACAGAAAAAATTTATTTTGTGAACTTCAAAGACGATTTTTTTGAGTAAAATGAGCGTCACTACAAAATTCTCATTACCTTTGTAGGTCAAACAATGTAAAATTTAAGAAAATGAAAAAGAATTGGATATACGTTTTGCTAACACTCTTTCTCGCATCGTTCCTGTTTTCTTCGTGCGAAAAAGAAACAACTTCGGGAACGGCGTACTACACGTTTAAATGCGTAAAAAGCAATACCAAAACAATTGGCGACATGAGTGCGCTTATGGCTATCGAAAAAGAATACAATTCTCAACTCTCGAATCTGGACGGAGTTAAAATCGAAGGTGCCGAATATGTTCTTTCGGGAAAATACTCCACCTGTGACATAGCTATCGAAAAGGCTTGCCAGCGTGCCGAAGAAAATATTGCAAACATCACATTGGAAGGATTTGCAACCTACGAAGTATCGGCCCGCTACGACGATTCCGACGCGAAAACGATTTATTCCCATACGTTTGGGACTGAGAAATAAGGGTTATGGTGGCTGAGTTTGTCAAAGCCACTCACGGACAAAAGAAAAACGAATAAAATTTCAAACAGATTCTAAAATTACGAAATTATGTTTTCAGAAAAAGAGACTCTTGAAATTCAATATCGCGGACTACAACTCGAAAATGTTGAAAAACAAATCAAACGTTTTGAAACGGGTTTCGTTCCGTTGAACATAGTTGCTCCTGCGACAATCGAGCACGGCATAAAAACTTTCGACAAAGACGAAATCGAAGACTTTGCCAAATTGTATGACAAAAAGAAAAAGCATAAAAAAATCGTCAAATTCATTCCTGCATCGGGAGCGGCTTCGCGTATGTTCAAAATGTTGTTCGGCATAATGAACGAATACGACGGCAGCGAAGAGTCGTACCAAAAGATTTTTTCAAAAACCGGTCTGCATTCAGCCCAGAATTTTGTCAAAGAGATTCAAAAATTCGCATTCTACGACGATTTGAAAAACGCCTTGGAAAAAGGCGGATTCAACATTTCGGAACTGCTCGACAAGAAAGATTACAAGACAATCTTGGAATATCTGTTAACTGAAAAAGGTCTTAATTATGGTAATTTGCCGAAAGGCCTGCTGCTTTTCCATAAATACAAAGACGGTAACAGAACACCGCTTGAGGAACATCTTGTCGAAGGTGCTTTGTACGCAAAAGACAAGCATAACGACGTACATCTGCATTTTACCGTTTCGCCAGAATTTATTCAGGGCTTTCAAGACAAAGTTGCACAGGTAAAAGGAAAATATCAGGAAACATATAATGTAAAATATTACATAGACTACAGCGTTCAGAAGCCGACAACCGACACGATTGCCGTGAACGATGACAACACACCGTTCAAAAATGCCGATGACACGCTGCTGTTCCGACCAGCGGGACATGGTGCGCTGATTGAAAATCTTAACGATTTGAACTACGACATCATTTTCATCAAAAACATCGACAACATTGTACCCGACTCCTATAAAGAGCCTACAATCCTTTACAAAAAAGCATTGGCAGGTATTTTGATTCATTACCAAAATGAATTGTTCAAACTATATTCTAAGGTTAAAGGCTGTCGCCATTTGTCGGACAAACGTCTTGCCAAGGCGATGGATTTTCTTCAGAATGAATTGAATTACATTTTGCCGGAAGGTTTCAAGGATTGGGCAAGAAACGACTGCAAAGATTATATAGTGGACTTGCTTCACCGTCCGATTCGCGTATGCGGAATGGTTAAAAACGAAGGAGAACCTGGAGGCGGACCGTTCTTCGTATTGGAAAGAGACGGTGCACAGACGCTTCAAATAATAGAAAAAGCACAAATCGACACCAAAGCCGAAGGTCAGGAAAAAATCTTCAACGCTTCGACGCACTTCAACCCTGTAGACCTTATCTGCGGCGTGAAAGATTCCGACGGAAAGAAATACGATTTGACCAAATTCGTCGACGAAGAAGCGGGAATCATAACTTCGAAGAGCAAAGACGGTAAATCGTTGAAAGCACTGGAACTTCCAGGACTGTGGAATGGAGCAATGTCGAACTGGAACACAATTTTCGTGGAAGTGCCGTCAATTACGTTCAATCCTGTGAAAGAAGTCAACGACCTTTTGCGAAAAGAACATCAAGAAAAATAACAAACAATTAAATTTACATACAATGAATTTTCCATTATCATTTATTCCCGAAAGAGAGGCGAAGCCTCGTAAAACGGGTCAAACAATGGTCATAGACAAAGGTCTGACCTGCATAGAAGCCGAAGGCATGGCACAAGACGCCGGCGATTTCATCGACTACGTAAAACTTGGATTCGGAACAAGTTTGGTGACCAAAAATCTCCAGAAAAAAGTAGATATTTACAAAGCAAACGGCATCACGCCTTACTTTGGCGGAACATTGTTTGAATTGTTCATCATCCGCGGTCAGTTCGACGAATACCAGAAATTCCTTGAAAAGTTCGGCATTGGCATGTCCGAAGTCAGCGACGGTTCAATGTATATGAAAACCGAAGATAAATTGAACTATATCAAAGAATTAAAGAAAAACTTCAACGTCATTTCCGAAGTTGGTTCAAAAGACGCAAGCGTAGACATTCCTACAGAAAAATGGATTGCAATGATTAAAGCGGAATTAGAAGCAGGTTCGCAGAAAGTTATCACCGAAGCACGCGAAAGCGGTACCATCGGTATTTACAAATCTGACGGTTCGGCTAACAAAGAACTTATTGACACTATCATCAAAAACTTCGACATCAACAACATTATGTGGGAAGCACCCCACAAACCTCAACAGGCAATGTTTATTAAGATGTTGGGGGCAAATGTCAATTTAGGAAATATTGCAACCAACGAAGTGATTGCCCTTGAAGCCCTCCGCATGGGATTCCGTGGAGATACATTCTTTCAGTTTTTGCCAGAAAATCTAAAACAGAAATAAATAGGTATTGAGACACTGAGTCTCTATGTAACAAGAAAGACCGACCTATTGGCCGGTCTTTCTTTTGTACATGAATTCTATTCCTTTACAAACTTATACGATTCCCCATTTACCACCAGCACATACACCCCATTTTGCAACATTGAAACATTCACCTCTGCCGTTTGCCCTATATTCTGTTGCAACAAAAGTTTGCCTTGCAAATCAAAAATCTTGATTTCGTTGTTATCGGTGGGCAAGGTTAGGGTTAGAATGTCTTTGACGGGGTTGGGGGAAATAGTTCCATATTTTTTAGGGTTTGAAAACACAAACAATTCTGGAATAGATTCCATATGACACGTTTCAACGTATTCTGAGTTTTCCCACGAAATAGTATAATCCAAGGAAAGATAATCTTTTGTGATAATACCCGTACCATTATAATCACCTTCCTCCGTATATTTAGACGAAGTAATTGTTATTATGTTGTCTTCCGTTATAGTTGCAACCAATGGAATCGCATCATAAGTATACAATGCATTATACAATATAAGATTAGGATATACAGTATTAGGTTCTTCAAAATCAACGTCATCTATTTCAAAAAAATATTGTCGTTCGTAACTTGTACATTTCGCAAGGACTGGGAAATAATATTCAACTGTCGTTTCTTGTGCAGCACAAAAAAGCGAAGAAAGACAAATCATTATGGTGTAAACTATTTTTCTCATATTATTATTAATTTTCAAAACAACCATCCATATTAACTTCAAAAGTTCCTCCTAAATCTACTGTAAAATTTTTGTCTAATATAACCAAATTTCTTGCTTCAAACACAACGCTATCTGTATTTTTTACAGTAACAATACCTGATGTTGTAATTGAATTTGAAGCATTCGTAATCTGAGGTAGATTATTTGTATTTGCATATATGACATTTTCTCCGTCACAGAATTTTACATAAAACGAAATGGTATTACCTACCGAAGAAATATCTTTTATAAGGACATTGGCTATACTACTATCAGATAGAAATGCCTGAGGATTTGAATTTGAAGAAAACCTAGTTCTTCCTAAATCGGCGGAAAAGGTTGCTTTTGTAATGTCTCCATCAATAAGGATTGTGCCATCTTTACGATATGTATATATACCATTATTATTCCCCGCCGCACCATTCCCATACCGATTACCTTGTGGAGTTCCATTAATAGTAGGATGAATTCTATAAATTAATAAACCACTTTGGGGAATACTACTTTCAAATACTCCTGTTTTTCTCCGATACTCTAAAATTAAATAATCATTTGTACCAACCAATGAGATTTTATAGCAATTGTTAGATGAATTTTGAAGGGGATTTAATGAATAATATCCTGTTTGTGTAATTTCCGGAATAGTCGTAATCCAATTAAAATATGCACTTTTTATAAAAGAACTCATATGCTGAGGAGGATTTGCGTCATTTGCCATAATATCCCAAATACCAATAGGATTATAACCATCTTGCGAAAAATGATATAAATCTGGAGCACCAAGAGAATGACAAAATTCATGACACAAAACTCCAACACCTTGAGAATTTATCATGTTTTCTATTTGGACATTATAAGCTGAGACATATTTCCCATTTATTGATGTGTATCCAAATAAAGACAACATATGTGGCCATAACAAACTACTCCAAACACTATTATTTCCTCTAATGATAAAACAGATATTATCAATATCTCCATCATTGTTCCCATCTATATTTAATGTTGACGGTATACTATTTTTTACATGATTTATTGCTCTTGTTAATAAATCTCGTTCACGCACTGCCTTATTATTATCATTATACCCAGAATCTATAGCAATAGATTCTGGAAGATAGTAATCTCTTGTATGAATGTCTTGATAAGAAAGTACAGTTAAACCGTTGTTCGTAGGATAGAATGTGGAATTAACAGTTAATTGATTATATGACACTTCTTTAAAATAGTTGTATACTGAATTTGTCCCTATTGTGGAATTATTAAACAGAGTTGTATATTTTGATTGATAATCCGTAAATTCAGATTGGTCTGCAAATCGTATATATATAACAATATTATTTATCGTTCCAATCGTTGGAGCAGAGCCACGAACACCTTTCTCTAATTCTTTTTTTTCTATTAAATCCCGAATTACCTTATTACGATTGGTAATATTTGGTTGTAAACCAATTTCTTTGGGATTACATTTTCCGACCAAGTATGAAGAAGCTATAATGTCATCACCTTTTTCATTATATTGAGCATACACGTAATAACCATTTCCGTCTTTCACAATAGTGTAACCATCTATATCATGCAACCAATTGTAATATTCATCTCCCGAAGCATAAACGGTAAGGGTGTCACCATCAGGTTGTGTGATTTGCATAGGAATATTTGTTAAAAATGCGCCCAAGCAAGAAATGTCAACAAGCAACAGTACTCCAAGAATACCTATAAAAAACTTGATTGTTTTCATAATATTTTATTTTTATTCCGTCAACACCATTTGTTTGCTACCAACCAATTTTACATCCGTAAGTTATTCTTTCACAATTTTATACGATTCCCCATTTACCACCAACACATACGTACCCGTTTGTAACATAGAGACATGTATCTCTGCCGAAAACCCAACATTTTGTTGCAACAAAAGTTTTCCTTGTAGGTCGAAAATTTTGATTTCGTTTTCGGTATTTGGCAAGGATAGGGTTAGCTTGTCTTTTACGGGGTTGGGGGAAATAATGACAGGTTCAATTTTTGTTTCTATTGAAAGAGTTTCGCATTTGCAATCAAATTCCAAAACAGTATTTTCATTTTCAGTATACGACAATAGTTGCGTTCCTCCTCCCGCAAGATCAACACAACTATGCGTCAATCCATGTGGAGATCCAATACCTTCTATCCAATATTCGCCAGTTTCCAAATGAATTCTTTTTCTCTCCACACCATTTTTATCAGTCACAACATCTATTTTTTCCACCGTATGAGTGCTGAATAGTTCAATGGTTTCTTGTGGTAAATGGTTTATCTGCAATTGTAACATTTCGTCATAAATCTGAACTTTGTCTCCCTCTTGTAATCCAAAATCGTATAGCAGAAACTCCTTACCGATATTTTTTTGTGTATAGTAATATTTTTGTCCATCTTGTCTAAAGAAACCAACGGTATCTTTTTCTTTGCCAACTTGTTTTATAATTGGAATAAAAAATTTTCCATCTCTCTCAACTACCTCGCCCTTTGTTATCAAACGGCTTTCTTCACAAAATGTGCCTTGATTAACCATAAATGATATTTCATGCCACTGCTGTTCAACTTCGTTATTGAAGAGAGAAATTTGTGCCTGAGATAGTAACGATAATGACACTATCGAAGTTGTTAAAATAAATTTCTTCATAATATTCGATTATTAAAAGTTAAACAAAAATATTATTTTTTTTTAATACAACGTGGAGGCCTATTGGTCAAAATGAGACCTGAAAGAGACAAGAAAATTGTCTAATGGTCAAAATGAGACCTGGATTTTTGTTTGTTGTAAAAATATTGGTCAATAAATTTCATACGATTGCGTTTTGATAAGCCATTATGGACGCGT
>JAEEGL011622245.1_pt1 | contig 17102 bp, 12 predicted proteins | sample 9134231 | NCBI WGS metagenome assembly JAEEGL01 (sample SAMN16246548, study PRJNA631951) | gut metagenome | biome: gut microbiome; feature: rumen; material: fiber-attached | host: Bos | place: Iran: Karaj | collected 2018-10
ACACTCTATGCCACCTTTATCGTTACACTCTTTTCCTTGCTGGTTAATCTTCGTTAAACTTACGCATTATAACTGAAAGACTTGCACGATGTCGTTCAGAAAACACTATTTTTGCAATCACAAAACAATGAAACGCCTGAGTTTGACATACCCGCTGTTGCGACTCGTCGCCTGCCTCGCCCTACTGCTGGCAAGCAACACCGCACACGCACAAATCAACACCGACCAGGTGCTGAACATTGGCCGCAATGCGCTCTACTTCGAGGACTACATCCTCTCCATCCAGTACTTCAACCAAGTCATTGCCGCCAAGCCCTACCTTGCCGAGCCATACTTCTTCCGCGCCGTGGCCAAAATCAATCTCGAGGATTACCGCGGGGCCGAGGAAGATGCCACGCTGTGCATCGAGCGCAACCCCTTCATCACCGATGCCTATCAGGTGCGCGGCGTCGCCCGACAAAACCAGCGCAAGTTCACCGAAGCTGTACAGGACTACAACAAAGGGCTCTCGCAACTGCCCGAAAACAAAGTGTTCTTGATCAACAAAGCCATTTGCGAAACCGAACTCAAAAACTATGCCGTGGCCGACTCCACCTATGCAGTTTTGACACGGCTCGATGCCAAGAACGACCGCGCACACCTGGGCTTGGCACAACTCCGCCTCGCAACTGGCGACACCGCCCAAGCACTCGAAGAGGTGAACAAGAGCCTCGAAATCACCAAAAACTCAACCATGGCCTACGCCATGCGCGCCGAAATCAACCTCAAGGCCAACAACGACTACGAGGCTGCCGTCAAGGACCTTGACGAGGTCATCAAGCTCGAGCCACACTATGCCGGCAACTTCATCAACCGTGCTTACCTGCGCTACAAACTCGACGACTACTACGGAGCCATGAGCGACTACGACTATGCGGTGAGCCTCGAGCCCGACAATGCCATAGCCATCTACAACCGCGCTCAGCTAAATGCCGAGGTGGGCGAAGACCTTAAAGCCATCGACGACTTCTCGCGTGTGCTCAAGCTCGAGCCCAACAACTTCCTCGCCCTCTACAACCGCGCCCAACTCTACCTGCGCACCCAGCAGTTCAAGAGGGCGGTGCGCGACTACGACCGCATCCTCAACAAGTATCCCAACTTCGAGTCGGGCTACATGGCACGCGCACAGGCCAAGCAGCAGGCTGGCGACCTGCGAGGCAGCGAGCGCGACATGCAGCAGGCCATCGCCATCTTCAAGAAGAAAGGCATTCGCGTGGCCACCTACAACCCAGCCGAGCAAGAGGCAAAAAAAATGGAGAAGGAGGCCGAGGAGCGTGCCCAGCGCGCTGCCGACGGCATCGAGGAAGAACTCACCGAAGAGGACATCATCAAGAAGTTCAACTCACTGCTCACCGTGGAGAACGACAACAGCCTGAAGCCCGAATACGAGAACCGCAGCCGCGGACGCATCCAGAACAGCAATGTCGAGATCGACCCGCAGCCCATGTTCCTGCTCTCTTATTATAATGAGGTGAATAAACTCAACGGCAAGACCCACTACATGAAGGAGATTACCGAGGTCAACGAGTCCAGCCTGTTGCCCAAGCTCCTCGTCATCGCCAACGACGATGTGCAGCTCAGCGCCGACGAGATCACTGAGCGATTTGCCAGCATCGAGTACTACAACGGGCTGCTCACTACCGCACGGCCCCGAGCCATCGACTTCTTTGCACGCGCCATCGACTACATGATGGTCAAGAACCCAGCCGCAGCGCTCGCCGATGCCGACCGCACCATCGCCTTGAGCCCCAACTTCGCACTCGCCTATTTCCTGCGCGCCGATGCGCACTTCCTCTTCTACCGCTTGGCGCAGAAAGGCGCTGTAGCCGACGACATGCCCGTGCTCAACGAGCGCGACAAGGAGGCCGCCGCCATGCTACACAGCCGCGAGCAGAACGAAACACTCACCAAGGTCATCGACGACCTCAACGAGGTGCTCAAGCGTTCGCCCAAGAACATCTACGCCACCTACAACAAGGGGTGCGTCTATTTGCTGCTCAACGACTACACCAGCGCCATCAACTGCTTCTCCACCTGCATCGACATCAAACCCGACTTGGGCGAGGCATACTACAACCGCGGACTCACCTACCTGCGTCTGGGCAACCGCGAGCGCGGCGTGGCCGATCTCAGCAAGGCAGGCGAACTCGGCATTTTGCCCAGCTACAATGTGCTCAAACGCATCAACCGATAATTTTTTTCAAAAAAAATCACTTTTTCGTGTTGCAAAATCAGCGCTCAACTCGTCTATTATACAAACGCGACACAAATAACAACAAAAAACAATAACAAATCAAACACTTAACACAATGAAAAAGATTCTTTTAACCCTCGCTCTCGCATTCGCTTGCTGCTGGGCTTCTGCTACCACCGCCGACGATCTTTTCAACAAATTCAAGGGCCTTGACAACGCCAAATTCATGAACCTGCCGCAGGAAATGCTGCAGATGGCCATGGCACAAGCCTCTAAATCCGATGATGCAAAGGCTCAGGTGGCAAAGAAAATCACCTCGCTCGACATACTCCAGATCGAAAAAGCCGACGATGCCACCATCAAGCAGGTGACCGACATGGTGAATGATTTCGATGAAACCTACGAAGAACTCGTTCGCGCCAACGAGAATGACGAGCAGGCCATCATCAAGATGAAACGCGACGGAGACAAGTTCACCGAGATGATTATCGTAGCAATCGAAGCCGGAGAATGTGCAGTAGTTCGCATGAACGGCAACTTCAGTTCCGAAGACCTCGACGAACTCAGCAAAATGAACAACATGTAACACTCCCCGCTCCCGAGTCACACAATGGATTCCGAGTCCTTCAAATCACGGTTCCTGCCGCTCACCCGCAAGCTGCACTGGACGGCTTTCAGCATCATGCGCAACGAGCAGGATGCACAGGACATCGTACAGGAGGCGTTCCTCAAGCTATGGAACAAGCGCGACGAACTGGAACATGTCACCAACCATGAGGCCTACTGCATCACGCTCGTCAAGAACATGTGCCTCGACGCCAAGCGCAACTCACATGCAAGCCTCGATGCCGGACCTCCCGACGAACTCCCCATTATCGCCGAGGTCGATGTCGAGCACGAGATAGAACGGGAGCAACAGGCATCCATGCTCAAGCAGTGCATCGATGAATTGCCCGAGATGCAGCGCAACATCATCACCCGCCGCGATATCATGGACCACGAGTTTGCCGACATCGCTCACGACACAGGATGTTCCGAAGCCAATGTCCGAGTCATACTGAGCCGAGCAAGAAAAACCGTATTCAGCCGATTTAAAACACTTTTGAACTATGACAACCGAATTTGCACAACAGCTGTTTAACAAGTACCTCGACGGTAACATCACACCACACGAAGAGCAAGAACTCCTCAACTTCTTCTCTTCTCAGCAGGTACCCGAATCGCTCAAGGCCGAGCAAGCCTACTTCCTCAACATCTTCAACGAGAAGCAGGCACAGCAACTCGAAGACACGCTCAGCCACAAGATCGACGCCTGGCAGGCTGCCGAGCGGGCATTCACACCTGCCACCGGCAACACCCGCAAGCGCCGATGGCTATGGGCGGCAGGCATCGCTGCATCGGTTGCCGTTGTTCTCACTGTGGGCTTTAACCAGCTCTCAAAACCCACTATCGACCTGAATGCCGACACCTTCGACTCGCCCGAACTCGCCTATGCCACAACCGAGCAGTCGCTCGCCCTGCTTTCTAAAACCATCAACAAGGGATGCGACGAACTCGAGAAAATCAGTCAAATCACCAAGTCAATCAACGACACCAAATGAAATTCACTATGAAACGATTCACCATCTTTGCCTTGATTGTGGCAATCGCCATCGCCTTCACCGCACAGGCACAGGATGCCATTTTCAAGAAATATGCTTCCGAGGACGGAGTCACGCTCGTCAACATCTCCAAGAACATGCTCCGACTCATGCCCAAACTCAAGACGGGTAACAAAAAAGTCAAGGAAGCCGCCAACAAGCTCGACCACATCCGCGTCCTCTCATGCGATAAAAAGAAGACCGCAGGCAAAATCAAGAAAGATGTGCTCAACTACTTCAAGAAGAACAACTACGAAGAAGTCGTGTCAACGCGCGAGGGCAAAGAACTCGTCCAGATCCTGCAACGCGACCTCGGAGGCGGCAAGTTCGAGTATGTGATTCTCAACACCACACAAAACGAAATCAACCTCGTCAACATCACCGGTGCCCTCACACTCGACGAAGCCCGCGAACTCGACTTCTAATCCCAACCTCCCATGCACTCAAGCCCCATCGGGGCATCAGAATAACCGCGCGCTCATAACGCGCGGTTTGCGTGCCACCTGCTTTGCGTGAGTTATTTTTTCACCACAGTGTGTCATTCTATATCATGTCAATGTATTGCGAGACGCAGTCTCGTACAAAAAGCAGCCCGATTTGTGCTTGAACCGAGCAGCGAGACTCCAAACATCTGCGCACTCCTAACGCGCGGCTCTGCGTGCCAGCCCCTTTGCGTGAGTTATTTTTTCGCAAAGTGTGTCATTCTATATCATGTCAATGTATTGCGAGACGCAGTCTCGTACAAAAAGCAGCCCGATTTGTGCTTGAACCGAGCAGCGCGACTCCAAATACCCGCGCGCCCCAACGCGCGGCTCTGCGTGCCAGCCCCTTTGTGTGAGTTATTTTTCATCAAAGTGTGTCATTCTGAATCATGTCAATGTATTGCGAGACGCAGTCTCGTACAAAAAGCAGCCCGATTTGTGCTTGAACCGAGCAGCGCGACTCCAAACATCCGCGCGCTTTCACAATTCTGAACAACACACAAACTCATCAAATTTATAACAAATAAATGAATAATTTTTCGTAACTTTGCATGATTTTTCAATCACCAAAACACATAACCACTATCAATAGTATCTTCTATAAATTAAAAACATATATGAATATGAAACGTTTTTTTACCCTACTAACGCTCACCGTGACGGCAGTGATTGCCTGGGCCCAGCCCACTGCGGTGAAGAATCGTGCATTCTTTGAGGGCATCAGCTATAGCTGGCCCATCAACGCACCTGCGTCGGCTCAACAGAGCAGCAACCTCGGAGAGGTTGCCACCGACCCCGACCAAATTATCGCCATGCTGCGTGAGGTCTACATGAACAAATCTATCCCCGGAAACTACACCCGCGGCTACTCAGCCCTCAACACCCCCGAAGGAACATGGATCAACGGCGTAGCCACCGGTAGCTATCCCGTAGCCTATCCCGCTATTGGCACTATTGGCAAGGATGCCAATGCCGATCTCGCTTATCTCAACTCTTTCGGATGGAGCGTGGACGGCACTGTGTATAAGAAATCCGGATCAGGCACTGTTTCCTTTACATCAAGCCAGGACCGCACCAGAGCCTCTAATATTAGGAAGAGTGGAATTTCCCTAACAATGTATCAATTATATGGAAATTCAGGTTCTAACAGTTCACCCTCTTATTACCTTAATGGTGGCACAAGCAACGACATCGTGGTGGAAGCCGAAGATGATAAATTGATTACAAGTATCAAGTTTACATTTGTATCCGGATATTCCCCCATTACGAGTAGTACTGCCACTGGCGGTAGCGGTTCTTATTCCTCGGGAACATGGACTGGATCGGCCAAGAAAGTAACCTTCAAGCATTCAAGTGCCGTGCGTGTTACGCAGGTGGTTGTTACCTATGAGTCGGCTGGTCCCATTACTACCCCCTTCACAGGCATCTCTGAAACAGTAACCTTTATACCTGGTACTGATTTAGGCAATAGTGCGGGTTCAACTACCACTGGAACCAAGTCGATTAAGGGAGGCTTTTACGTGGATTATATTAGTAGTGGACTTGGCAATAGCCAATCAACTTGGTATCAAGCCGCTTATGGTTACGATGCACGATTCATGACCTTCGATGGTTACACGATTACCAACATGAATTTTACATTTATCTCCAGTTACGGCACCGGTGCCAACAATGATGGCAGTAGGCTTCAATACATTAAATATTTAAAAGATGATGGCACCGAGGTTTCCATCACCAGCACATCATCGCCATCGTTTGCCGATTTAATTGCTTCGGGAGACCTGTCATTCTCTGATAATGGATTGACCATGGCATGGAATATCCCCACCAAGAAATTATATATTAAACCCAACGGGCAGAACAATCTGCGCTTCACTAAAATCGAAGCCTCCTACAAATATGACGGCCCTGACATCAATTATTTTGCCCCCAACACTTATCTGCCAAACGAGGAAGGCAACACTTTGCTTCTTGTTGAAGTTAAAGATGGCGTAACCCCTGCAGCTCTCAAGCTGTCAGGGCTGGCAACATTCACCAACAATACTTTTGACTACTACAATATCACCGATTATAATTCATTGCGCAATGTTATTGAAGCCACGATTAAATCGGTGCGTGTGGTGACCGAGGCTAAGCGCATGGGCGAGGGTCTTGATGCCGGCACTTTGTTCAAGATTGACTGCGACAAACTCAACCGCTTCTTCTTGCTCGGTAAAGGTCAGTTGCGCTGGTTTAACAATGACTATCAAGACAATGCTGTTAATGCTACCACACCGCCACGCAGCGTAGCGCTAGACGCTGAAAATCAACCATACTTTAATGGCGGCAAATACTACGACCAAAGCATGGAGTATCTGTTCGGTCACATGTTTGAGCAGTTCAGCCCCTCAATGGCAAGTGGCGGCTCATCGCTCAACGATATTTACAAACTTTTGGCAGTGAATATGAAGAACTTCGATGTCGTACACGACTGCATCGATGTGCTCTCGGCCGAAAGCACCGGACATGAGTTCAACATGTATGGCAAGGAATCGACCAGTAATGACTGCCAGGACGTGCGCGACATGATGTTCTTCATCCCCGACTACCGCATGCTGGCTCATGATGGCAATGGCACTGTGAACAAACGCGACCCCTATAAAGCACAAAGATACATTTACTATAATCCCGACCATGCTCCCAAGATGGGTCTGTTTGTCATCAAGCTCGACGAGATTACCGAGGACAAGGCAGTGAAGATCGAGGGCGAGAATGCTTATGATGTCACCCTTACCTGGAACTCAAACCTGCTCGATTTCTTGCCTGGCGAGGATGGCGTTTACACCCTCTATCGCGTGACCAATGTTGATGGCGTGGAGACCTACACGCCTGTGAGCGATAGCAACGGCAACCCTGTAACCATCACAGCCAGCACCCAAGCCGGTCTTACCTACACCGACCGTGTGCCGCAGCTGCCCAACGAAGGCCAGACCATCACCTATGTGGTGCGTGGCAAAGATGCAGGTGATTTCCTGAGTCTGCAGATGTCGAACAAGGAGAGCGTTTATATTCCTGGCATTGATGTGAGCGAGGACCTGAACCTCAAGCTCAAAGCCGACTACTACAGCCGATTCGACCCACAAGTCGAAAAGAACAACTACTCTAACCTTGTGACTATGGGCACCGTAGTGTCGAACATCACAGGCGAAGAGCTGCAGCAAGGCACGCTCACATTCACCCGCAGCTATACCGATGCCACCGGTGCACACACCGATCCCATCGCTGTGGGTACCGTGACCAGCATGGCCAACGGCAACGGAACCATGACAGTGACGATGCAAAACCAGGCTTTCTTCAAGTTTGGTTACAACAGCAATGGCACTGCCAGCGCCGACGCTCCAAATCCCACATTCACGGCAGCGTTCACCTACAATCCCAATGGCGTCACCTTCACTGGCGACGGCATCAAGTTCTACGACAACTTCTCGGTTTCGGTGGCCGACAATGCTCATCCAAGCAAATACACCTACCAGGTGAACTTCGTCTTTGGCGACAAGTTTGCCAACAGTAACACGATGGACATCTATGTTCACAAGACCCAACTCGTGATGGACCCCGAAGGCAAGCGCAGTGTCACTGCCGCTCAAATCGACAGCAACAACGAGAAGATTAATAGAGCACTGCCAGCTAATGGCCCAATCGAGTTTGGTATCGATGTGAAGTACAGCAGCAAGAGCGAGATTCTGCGCTACGACGCTTACCGTTGGCTCTCCGAAGCCGACCGTTATATCATCGATCCCGCCAGTGACCCCGCCAACGAGCAAGATGTGGCGCCCAACGGCATCGCCGGCAACCAAGGCACCTACTACACCACCGCAATGAATGCTGTGGCAGGTGAAAATGTTGCCGTTAACGAAGGGCAGACCGCACAAGCGATATTTACCGACCCTTATCCCCTCGCCAATGTGGGTTCTTATATCTACGCACCAGTTGTTGAGACCTTCGCCCCCGATGAAAACCGCAGCGACTACAACACCTACGGCGCCCCATTGCAGCAAGCAGGCACTGGTAAGGTTGCAGTAAGCGTCATGATACCTGATGAGAATTATCCATTCATGAGCACCTATTTTTGGGAGGATGGGAATCACAACAAGTATGCTTACTACAACATCTATCTGAAAGTCGATCAAAGCAGCATCCCCAGCGGCTACAGGATCTACAAACTTCGTGCTTGGCGCAAAGTGAACCCATTGCTCCTGGGCGAGGAACCCGATAAAGGCTTCGAATACCGCTTAGGCAATAATGGTGAGTTTCTATACGAGGAACTGAATGATGTGACACTGAGTGAGGGCGCAATTCTTGGAACCGACATGGTTAACGGACAGTTGTGCTGCACATTCGGTGCACGCAAAATGCGCGAAAGCGAAGAAGAGAACTATGTGATTGACACCCTGCCAACAGAGTTTGTTGTTCGCATTTACTTCACTTCCAATACTCCAGCCAAGAGCGAGAGCGACGCCAAGTACTATGTAATCGAGACCACAGCCGATCGAATCTTCGACTGGAAAGATGGCGTGGTAACAGGCGTAGCAACAATCACTAGCGAAGCTCAGGTTGAGAGTGTCACCTACTACAATGTGGCAGGCGTAGCCAGCGCTCGTCCCTGGCACGGCATCAACATCATAGTCACACGCTATAGCAACGGCACAACTACTACAACCAAGGTTGTGAAATAAATCGATGGATAGTTAAAAAACTGCTATCACTAGACAACAGATTATAGCCATCAAAGGGTTGCTCCTCACATCGGAGCAACCCTTTGTCATCTCATCAATCATCGTGACCCACCCTGCCCGCTAGAGGCTTCAGAAAAAGGAACCTCGCATCAACCTCAGCCCCGTTAGGGGCGACAGAAAATAGGCAGGGGTGCAGCCGAAGGCGGAACCCCTGTAACATAGCACCCACCACCCATTAGCCCCATCGGGGCGACAGAAATAAATATGAGAGATTTGTTTTTAGATTTGTGGAATTTCTCGCGCGTCAGCGCGACTCCAAACATCCGCGCGCTTCAACGTGTGGCTTTGCGTGCCACCCATTTTGTGAGAGTGTCAATTGTCACCAATCTAATTAATTGTCAATCAATTGTCTTCAATTGTCTGAATAATAATTTCCGCGCGCTTCAACGCGCGGCTCTGCGTGCCACCAGCTTTGTGAGAGAACAAACTGTCCTCGATGCCGCTGCCCTAGAATCGCCAGCCCACCGATAGGCGAATGTTCTGCACGCGGTCGCCACTGTTAAAGTAGGTCACCCCTGTGCCTGTAGCATCCACCTCATAGTCGTTCCACGACTTCGTCAGACTCAAACTATAGTGCGCCTGCACCACAATGTTGCGAGTCACATTATATGAGAAGCCCGTGACCACATCCACGCCCATCGACTCCAGTCCGCGACCCTCCTTCTTGAGTTTCTCGCCATCGCTAGTGAAACGGTTCTGCACATTCACCGCCAGCTGTGGGCCCAAATCAAACGAAAAATTGGGGGTAATATACAACTTGCCCATCACGGGGATGTTGAAATAGATAGCCGAGTAATCAATATCCTTCAGTATGGCATGGCCTGCCTCCTGCTTGAAGTAGTGCCCTATGGGGTCGAGTTTCGAGATGTCGAACTTAGCTCCCTGAAAACTCATGAGCAAGCCGCCCGACATGCCCACACGCCGGCTGAAAGCATATTCCCATTCGGCGCCCAAGTGGCCACCCACCTTCATGCCATGGGGCATCACGCCCATCACCATATTAGAAAAATTCACGCCGCCTTTCACAATGCATCCGCGATTCTCGCCATCAGCACGGGCCACACACAGCGACAGAGCCATCACGGCAATTAAAACTATCTTTTTCATAACAACTGTTTGTATTTTTTCTTCACAAAATTAGCACGAAATGCGCTTTATACAAAATTATTAATACCTCAAATTATGAAAATTACATAAAAATGTAGGTCATGATTCTTAAAAGAAAACAAAGAATTTGCGCATTTCACAGAATTTTGCGAAATTTGAAAGTTAATTGATTATCAAAACCCGGATTCAATGAAAAAGTTCATCATATACACCCTTTTTGCCGCCCTGCTGCTTGCCGCATCGCCCCAAGCCGAGGCACGCAAAAAGAAAGGGCACAACAAGCAGGCCATTGAGCTCAACGAGAACAACCTCATGCTCAACCAGCCCCAGGCCATTGCCGTCACCAATCCCGCACAGCAACTCTACGGTGAGTGGGAAATCGAGAGCATGAAGAAGAAACCCGTGAGCACGCAAGAACGCGCCTACATCTACCTCGACTTCAATGCCAACAAAATTTATGGCAACAACGGCTGCAACGCCATTAATGGCGACTTCAATCTCAATGGCAAGAACCTCACATTCAGCAACATGATAAGCACTTCAGAGCAGTGCTACGGCCCCACACAAGAGCGCACCATTATGCGAGCCTTCACCGACACCCGCGGATTCCAGCTCACCCAGCTCTACAACATGCAGTACCTGCACCTCACCAACAACAAGGGCCAAGAACTCATGACCCTGCGCCGCCAGAACCTCGACTTCCTGAACGGCCCGTGGCAACTCAAGGAGCTCAATGGCGAGAACATCATGGACAAGAATGTGAAAGTGGTCATCGACATTCCCATGCTCACCATCAATGCCGTGACAAGCTGCAATGTGATCAATGGCATTGTGCACATCGACCCATCCAAGCACTACGATGTGCAGTTCGAAGACCTCCAGTCGTCGCACTACCTGTGTCCCGACATACAGCTCGAAACCGATGTGCTTATCGGACTCGAGGAAACTGCTACCTGCAAAGCCATCAATAGCAACGAGATGGCACTGCTCGACAACAAGGGAAACATCATTCTGCGACTCACCAAAATCGACCTCAAGGCCACCCGCAAACCCGTCCGCCAGTAACCCTCATTAGCCCCAGCGGGGCGCCAGATAACAGGCAGGGGCGTGAGCCCCTGTTACAGCATCACCCACACCCACAAGCCCCGCTAGGGGCGACAGATAATAGGCAGGGGCGTGAGCCCCTGTTACAAAGCATCACCCACACCCATAAGCCCCGCTAGGGGCGACAGATAATAGGCAGGGGCGTGAGCCCCTGTTACAAAGCATCATCCACACCCATTAGCCCCATCGGGGCGTCAGAATATAACCCCACAAGGTTTCACACCCGTAAGGGTGGCCTCTGCCGTAACCCTCCTTGATTGCGGCGATGCCTCAATCAAGGAGGGACACGCGCGCCCACACATACATGTCGCCTGAGGCGACCCCCTCAAACTCATCGGGACTAAAGACTACTCCAAAACTCCTCCCCTCCGTAGAAACTCTCGTTTCCTCAAGAAAAACAGGCCTGCACGCATGTGCAAGCCTGTGATGTGTTATGGCCTGAATGATGGCCGAGATAAATGTTAGCGGTGAAGTCTAGTCAATCGACTCGCCGTCGCCACCCTCAAACTCATCGGTCAAATTCTCGAGTTCTTCCTCGTCAAAATCCTCGTCGCCGTAGAAATCCTCGTCAAGTTCCTCGATGGGAGCCTCCACAATCTTGGGCGTAGGAATAATGATGTCGTCAATGCTCACGCTCTCCTTCGGAGCCTTGCCCTCTTTGCGGGTGCACAGCGGGTCGTGCAGATGCTTGCCTGGCACAGTCTCCTTGAGTTTCATGTAAAAATAGCGTTCGGTCATGTAGTCAAAGACGAATTTCAGTTTCTGGCCCTCGTCCTCGAGCAGTTCGTCAAGGCGAGTGTCTTCCATAAGCCACACATCCTCGTCCGATTCCGAACCCATATCCACATAGGTAATCTCCTTCTCCTTGTTCCAGTCCTCGTCACAAATGTAGAAAGAGTTCATCTCCTCCTTGTTGTAACCGGCGGCATCAAGAATAGTGTTTCTCAATCTCATGAAGGTATCTTCAGCATCGATTGAAATTTCGAGTTTGAAATTTTCAGCTTCTTCCGAGCCAACAAGAAATTTATAAATCATAATATCAATACAAATTTGTGTTCTTGTTCAAATGATGTTGCGAAGATACGAAAAAATAATATCAAGCAACGATTTTCGTGATTTTTTTTTCACACAAGTAAAAAAAAACTTCTATGCAAGTGTTTTTCGCACCAAAATCAAGAAAAATCACCTCAGTCGGTCGCTACTGCTCAAGAGTTTCTTGTCGTGGCTGATGCCCTTGTGCGCCAGCATCACGAGCACCATCGCAACAAATGGCAGGGCTATGGTCCAGCATATCGACACCTCGGCCTGCTCGCGATCCATAAATGCCGTGATGGCGATGCTCAGCAGCAGCGAAACGATGAGCAGGATGTTCACCTTGCACAATATCATCTGGAACGACAGGTTGCGGAACTTGAACAATGTGATGAACAGCAGCACCACGATGAGCACATCGAGGCACAGCAAAAGCAGCATCGGCGTCGTGATGCCACACACCTCAAGAGCCCCAAGCGTCTCCACGCCCTTTGCAGTCGTGAGTCCTATAACCGGCAAAAAAGTAAACACTGCCATAACGATGGCTGCCAAAAAAAGATAAACTGATTGAATGCGCTGTATCTGCATAATTAAATTGTGGTTAAAAAAATATGAAAACTGCGTTGTAAATAATCTCCTATTATAACATATAGCTGGGCCATAAACCCAGCTATAGTATGTAAAAATAATATCAAACTGTCCTAAATGTTTAGGGGACGAGACCGTAGCTGCGGAACACCTTCTGGATTTTCTCCAGGGCGATGGTCACCTGCTCGTGAGTGTGGGTGGCCATGAGGCTGAAGCGGATGAGCGTGTCGGTGGGTGCCACAGCGGGCGAAACCACGGGATTCACAAAGATGCCCTCGTTAAACAAGTCGCGCGTGATGGCAAAAGTCTTGTTGTTGTCACGAATGAACAGCGGGATAATCGGCGTCTCGGTGTTGCCAATCTCGCAGCCCATCTCCTTGAAGCCACGCAGCGCATAGCGGGTGATTTCCCACAGGTGCTCCTGACGCTCGGGCTCGTTGATCATGATGTCGAGAGCCGTGTTCACCGCTGCCGTCGAGGCGGGCGTGATGCTGGCGGTGAAGATGTAGGAGCGCGAGTGGTGGCGCAGATAGTTGGTAATCACCTTGTCGGTAGCTATGAAGCCGCCCAGCGAGGCAAACGACTTGCTGAATGTGCCCATAATCAGGTCAACCTCATCGGTCAGGCCGAAGTGGTCGCACACACCGCGGCCGCCCTTGCCAAACACGCCAATGCCGTGGGCCTCGTCGACCATCACATTAGCGTTATACTTGCGGGCCAGGTCCACAATGTCGGGCAGCTTGCACACATCGCCTTCCATCGAGAACACGCCGTCGGTCACAATCAGCTTCACGCGGTCGGGCTCGCACTTCTGCAGTTGCTTTTCGAGCGAGGCCATATCGTTGTGCCTGTACTTGAGCGAGTTGGAGAACGACAGACGACGACCCTCGATAATCGAGGCGTGGTCCTGCTCGTCCCACAAGATGTAGTCCTCACGGCCCGTCAGAGCCGACACCACACCCAGGTTCACACCGAAGCCGGTGCTGTATATCATCGCGTCTTCTTTTCCCTCATATTCGGCCAGGCGCTTCTCCAGGTTCTTGTGGATGTCGAGCGTGCCGTTCAGGAACGGTGAACCGGCGCAGCCTGTGCCATATTTACGGGTCGCCTCGATGGCGGCATCCTTGATGCGCTGGTCATTGACAAGGCCCGAATAGCAGTTGGAGCCAAACATCAGCACCTTCTTGCCGTTGATGAGCACCTCGGTGTCCTGCTCGCTCTCTATTGCGCGGAAGTAGGGGTAGATACCCGCTGCTTTCGCCTTCTGTGGCTCGTCATATCGTGCCAGCTTTTCTTGTAACAATTTCATATTAAATGATAGTCTAAATTGTTTTTATAAACCACCTGCACCTGTGGGTTGTGCGCCCAAAATCGGCAGCACATTTTTCACCACACTATAGTGCAGGCTGCAAATTTACAAAATATAAATTAATTATCATTAAAAAAAAGTGTTATTTATAGTATAATATGCTCGTTTATCACTTTTTTTCAAGAATTTGCATCAATATCAAGCACCTCATTCATTGGCCAGTTTTGCTGGTTTCACTGAGCGGCTGGTTTCGTGGGCTCCATGTGCACCGTCACATGCGTCTCGTTGCCAAATCGCTCCTTCAGCTTGCGCTCAATGTCGGTGGCGCAGCGGTGCGATTGCTCGAGTGTCGCACTGCCGTCCATGCGCACATGCACCTCGATGGCTATGCGGTTACCAATGCGCCGCGTGCGCAGGTTGTGCGGCTCGCACACCTCAGGTGCACTCTCGATGAGCGCCTCAATCTCCTTTTCAGTCTCAGCTGGCAGCGAACCCTCGGTGAGTTCGTCGATGCTGTTTTTCAGCAGCTTCACAGCCACTCGGGCCAGCATCAGGCCCACCACAATCGAGGCAATGGGGTCGAGCACCGCCCAGCGTTCACCGAGCAAGATGGCTCCCCCGATGCCTATCGCAGCACCCACCGACGACAGCGCGTCGCTCCGGTGATGCCACGCATTGGTGATCACCGCCTGCGAGTTCTCCTTGCGGCCCACCCGCACCGTGTACTGGTAGAGCAGTTCCTTCACCACAATCGACACCAGCGCCGCCCACAGCGCAATCTGCTCAGGCACCACCAGCGTCTCGCCGCCTATCCAGTTGGCCAGCTTCACGCCGCCCGACACCACGATACCCGTGGCGGCAGCCACCAGCGCCAGTCCTATCACAAACGATGCTATCGTCTCATATTTCCCGTGCCCGTAGTCGTGCGACTCGTCCTGCGGCCGCGAGCCCACATTCACGAAGAAGAGCACCACCACATCGGTCGCGAAGTCCGACAGCGAGTGCACAGCGTCGGCTATCATCGCCGAACTGTGTCCCACGATGCCCGCTATGAGCTTGAATGTGAGCAGCGCCACATTGCCCGCACTGTCCACCAACGTCGCCTTGAATATGTTGCGTTTCCGACCCATAGTCAATCTCAATTTCACAATTGCAAATATAACCATTTTTTTCGAAATCCAGGGGCAATCTGCACAAAAATGACCGCGATTGGGGCGCGATTTGGAATATTTTCGTTAACTTTGCTATTTAATATGTGATAAGGCAGAGAAAGGCACTATGGATTTCAAGTTACATTCGGCATATCAGCCCACTGGCGACCAGCCGCAGGCCATCGACGAGCTTGTGCAGGGCGTGAACCAGGGCGTCCCCTACCAGACGCTCCTGGGCGTCACCGGTTCGGGCAAGACCTTCACCATGGCCAATGTCATCGAGCGCACCCAGCGCCCCACCCTTGTGCTCTCGCACAACAAGACGCTCGCCGCCCAGCTCTACTCCGAGTTCAAGAGCTTCTTCCCCAACAATGCCGTGCACTACTTCGTGAGCTACTACGACTACTACCAGCCCGAGGCCTACATCCCCTCCTCCGACAAGTATATCGAGAAGGACCTCGCCATCAACGAGGAGATTGACCGCCTGCGCCTCTCCACCGTCACCTCGCTCATGTCGGGCCGTCGCGACGTCATCGTCGTCTCCTCGGTCTCCTGCCTCTACGGCATGGGCAACCCGCAGGACATCGAGGCCAACTCCATCACCCTCAAGGTGGGCCAGCAGCTGGGACGCGACGAGTTCCTGCGACGGCTGGTCGACGCCCTCTACTCCCGCAACGAGGTGGACCTGCGCATGGGCAATTTTCGGGTCAAGGGCGACACCGTCGATGTGCACCTGGCCGAGGAGTCGCTCATTCTGCGCGTCATCTTCTGGGGCAACGAGGTCGAGAGCCTGCAGCTGCTCGACCCGCTCACCCAGATGCCCACCGGCCAGCCCATGGACACCTTCCGCATCTTCCCCTGCAACATCTTCGTCACCACCAAGGAGCGCCTGGCGCATGCCTTGGGCAAGATTGATGTGGATCTCGGCACCCAGGTCGAGGCCTTCAGGCGCGAGGGCCGTCCGGCCGAGGCCAAGCGACTCTACGAGCGCGTCACCTACGACCTCGAGATGATTCGCGAGGTGGGTTACTGCTCGGGCATCGAGAACTACTCCCGCTACTTCGACGGCCGCGAACCGGGCATGCGCCCCTTCTGCCTGCTCGACTACCTGCCCAAGGACTTCCTCACCATCATCGACGAGAGCCACGTCACCGTGCCCCAGGTGCGCGCCATGTACGGCGGCGACCAGTCACGCAAAATCAACCTTGTGAACTACGGCTTCCGACTCGAAGCCGCTATCGATAACCGCCCCTTGCGCTTCGAGGAGTTCGAAGCCATCACGGGCCAGACCATCTATGTGAGTGCCACGCCCGCCGACTATGAGCTCGAGCGCAGCGAGGGCGTCGTCACCGAGCAAATCATTCGCCCCACCGGCCTGCTCGACCCCAAAATCACCGTCCGACCCTCCAAGGGCCAGGTCGACGACCTCATCGAGGAAATACAGCTGCGCGTCGAGCGTCACGAGCGCACCCTAGTCACCACCCTCACCAAGCGCATGGCCGAGGAACTCACCGACTACCTCGCCCGACTCGACATACGCTGCGCCTACCTGCTCCGCGTTGTGGAGACCATCGCCCGCGTACCGATCATCGACGACCTGCGAGCCGGCGCCATCGACGTGCACGCAGGCGTGACCCTGCTGCGCGAGGGACTCGCCCTGCCCGAAGTCTCGCTCGTGGCC
>JAEEGL012168383.1_pt1 | contig 17102 bp, 12 predicted proteins | sample 9134231 | NCBI WGS metagenome assembly JAEEGL01 (sample SAMN16246548, study PRJNA631951) | gut metagenome | biome: gut microbiome; feature: rumen; material: fiber-attached | host: Bos | place: Iran: Karaj | collected 2018-10
GCATCTGAATGATTGTTTAACAATTTTCAAAGATACTCAATAATTTTTTATTAAATTCGCGAATTAACTTAAGGATACAGGAAAAACCCTATCATGAAAAAAATTATCAGTTTGCTCTCTGCCGGCATCCTGCTTTTCATCGCGGGATCGTGCGCGCAGAAACCCGGAGAGATCTCCATCGTCCCTATGCCCAATGACATTACGGTCAGCGAAGGCTCATTCAAGGTATCCGGCGCCAAAGTCTATGCCGCTCCCGAACTTGACAAGGATGCCCGTGAGTGGATAATGGACTTCGCCACCAGGCTCACCACTGTGACAGGAAAGGCCAGCAAGTACTCCGAGACTCCCGTCAAGAAAGGCATATGCTTCCTTTCCGACTCAGAACTCGGCCCCGAAGCCTACACCATCGACGTTTCAAAGAAACTGGTGGTAGTTAAGGCCTCAACCGCTGCAGGAGTACGCTACGCCACCCAGACCATAGGCCAGATGCTTCCCCCCGCCTACTTCGGCAAGGACAGGGATCCCAAGGCTGCATGGGTGCTGCCCTGCGTAAGCATCAATGACGCCCCGAGGTTCGGCTACAGGGGACTGATGCTGGATGTCTGCCGTCACTTCTTCGACGTCGAAGAGGTCAAGAGGTACCTCGACCTCATGGCCATCTACAAGATGAACACTTTCCACTGGCACCTTTCCGAAGACCAGGGCTGGAGGATCGAGATAAAGAAATATCCCAGGCTGACAGAGGTCGGCGCATGGAGGGATTCCACCAAGATCGGAGCCCACAGGGATGCCAAGGCCGGTTACGACCACACCCGCTACGGTGGATTCTACACCCAGGACCAGATCCGCGAAGTCGTAGCATATGCCAAAAAACTCGGAATCACCGTCATGCCTGAAATCGACCTTCCCGGCCATATGGTTGCCGCCCTTGCTTCCTATCCGGAGCTGGGCTGCACCGGAGGGCCCTACAGTGTGCGCCCCACCTGGGGAATCGCTACCGAGGTCCTCTGCCCCGGCAAGGAGAAAACCTTCCAGTTCATCGAGGACGTCCTCACCGAGGTCATGGACCTCTTCCCGGGCAAGTATATAGACATAGGTGGTGACGAATGTCCGAAGGTGGAATGGGAGAAATGCCCCGACTGCCAGAGGCGCATACGCCAGCTCGGCCTCAGGGACAAGGAGGGTTTGACTGCAGAGCAGCAGCTCCAGAACTACGTCACCGCACGTGTCCAGAAGTTCGTCAACGACCACGGCCGCAAGATCGTCGGCTGGGACGAGATCCTCGAGGGTGACCTGGCCGAAGGCGCCACGGTAATGTCCTGGCGTGGAGTCAAGGGCGGCATCCAGGCTGCCAAGAGGGGCTTCGATGTAATCATGTCCCCCAACACCTACATGTACATCGACTACTATCAGACAAAGGACAAGGAAAGGGAGCCGCTGTGCATCGGAGGTTACCTGCCAGTTGACACCACATATGTCTGCGAGCCCTACAAAGGCATTCCCGAAGAGGCACAGAAGCACATCCTCGGAGTACAGGCCAATCTCTGGACCGAGTACATCTCCACCAACGACCATCTGGAGTACCAGCTCCTTCCCCGCGCCGCTGCACTCAGCGAGGTCCAGTGGTGCGACCGCTCCAACAAGGACTTCGAGCGCTTCAAGGCTGCAATGCGCCACCAGGCTGCCATCTACGATGTCCTGGGCGTGAAGTATTGCAAGGTGATCCTTGGAGAACCGGCCGGCATTGAAGGCTACGAAGGCCTCCTCGCCAACTACCGCGAAACACAGAAATAGCCTTGGAAGTTTCCGGGCGGGGTGCCCAAGCATGCCCGCCCGGAAAACAAAGGAACACAACACAAAAAGAGGATGGCCAATTGACCACCCTCTTTTTTGTGTCCTTTTCTGACAGATCTTAGTCGGTCAGGGAATAACGCCTGAAGGCGAGGACTTTGGCTTCCTTGTCAACGGACTTGATGTAGTCCTTGACGGTGACCTTCTCGTCGCTCTGGACGAAGTCCTGAGCCTCGAGGGTGCTCTCCTTGTAGAACTTGGCGAGCTTGCCCTTGGCGATGTTCTCGAGGATTGCCTCCGGCTTTCCGGCCATCTTGGGATCCTCTGCCATCTGCTGCTTGTAGATAGCGAGCTCCTTCTCGACAACCTCTTTCGGGCAGTCGGCCTCGGAAACGGAAACAGGATTCATGGAAGTGACCTGCATGGCGATTGCCCTGCCCAGTTCAGCGGGAACTTCCTTGTTGAAAGCAACGATAGCTCCGAGCTTGTTGTTGAAGTGGACATATGAGCAGATGCAAGGAGCCTCGAGCGCGCCATAATATGCGAGCACGTGCTTCTCGCCGGTCTTTCCGGTCTGGTTGGAGATTTCCTCTTCAACAGAATGGCCATTAGAGCAAGAAGCTGCCTTGAGTCCCTCTGCATCAGCAGGATAGGTGGCGATAGCCGCATCGGCGATCTCAGAGAGGAGAGCCTTGAAATCTGCGGTAGCGGAAACGAAGTCGGTCTCGCAACCAAGGCAGACCAGGACGCCCTTGCCGCCCTGAACGCGGACTGCGACTCCACCCTCGGTGGTCTCCCTGTCAGCCCTCTTGGCGGCTACCAGTTTACCTTTCTCGCGGATGATGTCCATGGCTTTGTTGAAGTCACCTTCAGCCTCGATGAGAGCATTCTTGCAATCCATCATACCGGCTGAAGTCATCTTGCGTAACTTCATTACGTCAGCTGCTGTGATAGTCATTTTCTCTTACTTTAATGAGTGAATTATTCAGCGGGAGCTTCTTCTGCTTTTTCAGCGGGAGCTTCAGCAGCGGGTGCTTCGGCGGCTTCGGGAGCAGCCTCGACATCAACCTTGCGGGCATCCCTGCGGCTGCGGAGCTTCCTGGGGGCAGCCTTTACGACCTCCTCGGTCTCGTCCTCTTTGTCCTTCTCGAACTTGCGCTCCTCGAGGCCTTCCTGAATGGCCTGGCAGAGAGCTCCGAGAATGACGTCGATTGCCTTTCCGTCATCGTCATTAGCCGGTATTACATAATCAATCGGAGTGGGATCGCAACATGTGTCAACCATTGCGAATACCGGGATGTTGAGGCGGTTGGCCTCTTTAACGGCGTTGGCTTCCTTCTGGATGTCAACGATGAAAAGGGCTGACGGGAGCCTGTTCATATCCTTGATGGAGCCAAGGTTCTTCTCGAGTTTTTCCCTCTGGCGGGAAACCTGGAGCCTTTCCCTCTTGGCGAGCTTGTCGAACGTACCATCTTCCTTCATCTTGTCGATGGTGTTCATCTTCTTGACTGCCTTACGGATCGTGGGGAAGTTGGTGAGCATACCACCAGCCCAGCGCTCTGTAATGTAAGGCATATTTACGGACAGTGCTTTTTCGGCAACTATTTCCTTGGCCTGCTTCTTAGTGGCCACGAAAAGTATCTTGCGTCCCGAGCGGGCAAGTTCTTTCATTGCATCAGCGGCCTCTTCAACCTTGATCACGGTCTTGTGGAGGTCGATGATATGGATCCCGTTCTTCTGGTCGAAGATGTAGGGAGCCATTTTGGGGTTCCACTTACGGGCAAGGTGTCCGAAGTGTGCGCCCGCATCGAGCAATTCCTGGAAATTTGTTCTTGACATTTGTTTTACTTGTTTTTTGTGTTTCGTCCCTTCTTGCGGGACCTCTTTTCATCAATCAGGAGTAGCTTCTGCAACTAAGCGGAAGATCTGCCTGATTTTCCGCAGTCGCGGCATTCCGCATATGTAGAATTAAAAACCGGACTGTACTGGGTGAAATCAGTTCTGAGTGACTAACGTTTACTGAACTGGAAGCGCTTGCGTGCTCCGGGACGTCCAGGTTTCTTCCTTTCGACCTCGCGCGCATCGCGTGTGAGGAAGCCGGCTGCCTTGAGCGTCGGGCGGTAAGCTTCTTTGTCAACCTCGCAAAGAGCGCGGGAGATTCCGAGCCTGACTGCCTCTGCCTGGCCTTTGGTGCCGCCGCCGTCAAGATTGACCTTGACGTCGAACTGACCTTCAGTACCGGTAACCGAGAAAGGCTGGTTCACGATGTAACGGAGAGAATCCTCTTTGAAGTACTCCTCGAGGGTACGGCCGTTGATCGTAAGGTTGCCTTTTCCGGCAGAAAGATAAACACGGGCCACAGCTGATTTACGTCTTCCAAGGGCGTTGATTTGTTCCATAAGCTCTGTTTAAATTTCTTTTAATGTGATTTCTCTGGGCTGCTGCGCCTGATGCGGGTGCTCCGGCCCTGCGTAGATGTAAAGGTTGTCAAGGATCTTGCTTCCGAGACGGTTCTTCGGTAGCATGCCTCTGACAGACCTCCTGATGAGTTCTTCGGGCCTCTTTGCGAGAATCTCCCTGGGCGTCGTGAAGCGCTGTCCTCCCGGATATCCGGTGTAGCGCGAGTAAACGCGGTTCGTCATCTTCTTTCCCTTGAGGGCCACCTTCTCGCAGTTGACTACGATGACATTGTCACCGCAATCCACGTTCGGGGTGAAGCCCGGCTTGTTCTTTCCGCGGAGGATAAGAGCAACCCTGGAAGCCAGACGGCCAAGTGGAAGATCCATGGCATCGATGACCACCCACTCCTTCTTCACAGTCGCTGCATTGAGAGAGACTGTTTTGTAGCTAAGTGTGTCCACTGCCTTGATCTTTAATGGTTTAACTAATAAAAATTGCGATCCCCACACTTTATGGGGACCGCAAAGATATGCATTTTCTGGCTTTTAACCAAATCTGCCGTGCGAGAAGCTGATTTTTTGCTTCCGGGCGTCAGATCGACAGCACGCTCAGTACGCTGATGAGTTCCTTGTCGATGGGCTTGTCCTGCTTGACGGCCCTGGTGAGCGGGACATAGACTATCTTGTCATCATCTATTCCCACCATGATGTTGCGCTGGCCTTCGTCCAGGGCCTCGATGGCGGCATATCCAAGGCGGGAAGCCAGGATACGGTCGGAAGCGCTCGGGGTTCCTCCCCTCTGGAGGTGTCCCAGGATAGTGACGCGCACATCGTACTGGGGATACTCCTTGCGGACACGGTCTGCATAATACATTGCTCCGCCATTGCCTCCGCTCTTGGCCTCGGAAACAATTACTATAGAGGAGTTCTTGCTCTTGCGCATACCGCGGCTGATGAACTGGGCGAGCTGGTCGACGTCTGTCTGGTCCTCGGGAATGATGGCCGCCTCGGCGCCGGAAGCGATTGCTGAGTTCTGGGCCAGGAAACCGGCATCACGCCCCATAACCTCTATGAAGAATATGCGGTCATGGGAAGTCGCGGTGTCGCGGATCTTGTCCACGCAGTCGACTATGGTGTTGAGAGCAGTGTCGTATCCTATGGTCAGGTCAGTGCCGTAGAGGTCGTTGTCAATGGTCCCGGGGATGCCTATGACAGCGATGTCGGGAAAGTCCTTGGCGAAATCGCGGGCTCCGGTGAGGGATCCGTTTCCTCCGATGACGATCAGGGTGTCCGCACCGTGGGCGAGCATCTGCTCATGGGCCTTCTGGTGTCCCTCGGGAGTCATGAATTCTTCGCTGCGGGCGGTCTTGAGGAAAGTACCTCCACGCTGTATCATATTGCTGACACTCGACGAGGTCAGTTCCTCGAAAAGGCCGTTCATGAGGCCTTCATAGCCCCTGTAAACGCCGAATACTTTCCATCCTTTGAAAATAGCGCTGCGGGTCACTGCCCTCACGCAGGCATTCATCCCGGGAGCGTCTCCGCCCGAGGTGATGATGGCCAATGTCCTTTTCCTGTCTTCTGACATATGCTTTCTGTTCTTGAAACGGACGTCAAAGATACTACTTTTTTTATTTATTCGTATTTTTGCGACGCTTAAAGCCCATATGCCTCAAATATGAAAATCGGGAACATAGACCTAGGCGACAAACCGCTCCTTCTGGCTCCTATGGAGGATGTCACCGACCCCTCGTTCAGGCTCATATGCAAAGAACAGGGAGCGGACATGGTCTATACCGAGTTCGTGTCGAGCGACGGCCTGGTACGCGACGTGCGCAAGACCATTGAGAAGATGTCGACTTCTCCGCAGGAGTCTCCCGTCGGAATCCAGATATATGGGAGCGACCCCGATTCGATGGTAGAGGCCGCGAAGATGGCCGACGACGCGGCGAGGCTGACCGGAGGCTATGGCGCCGACATCATAGACATTAATTTCGGGTGTCCGGTAAGCCGGATCGCAGGACGCGGAGCCGGAAGCGGAATGATGCGCGAACCGGACAAGATGGTGGAGATAACCCGCCGCGTGGTCGAAGCCGTCAGCAAGCCCGTAACGGTGAAGACCCGCCTGGGCTGGGACGATGACAGCAAAATCATAGTGGAACTGGCCGAAAGGCTCCAGGATGCCGGCATCCAGGCCCTGACAATCCACGGACGCACCCGTTGCCAGATGTACAAGGGAGAGGCCGACTGGAGCCTGATAGGGCAGGTGAAGGACAACCCGAGGATGCATATACCCATCATCGGGAACGGAGACATCAACACCCCCGAGAAGGCAGCCCGGGCATATGCAGACTATGGAGTGGACGGCATAATGGTCGGGAGGGCGAGCTTCGGCCATCCGTGGATCTTCCGCGAGATGAAATACTTCCTCGAGCACGGAGTTGCCCCGGAACCCCTTAGCGTCCCGGAGCGGGTAGCCATCGCGAAGAGGCACTATGCCCTTTCCAGGCAGTACAAAGGCGACATACGCGGGACATATGAAATGCGCCGCCACCTGAGCTGTTATTTCAAGGGCCTGCCGGATTTCAAGGGCACGAGGATGCAGCTAGTCACCGAAATGGACCCCGACAAAGTAATCGGGATACTCGATTATATAGAAGAAAAGTGGGGCGGGACCACAATAGAAAGCCAAACAAACGTTTATGGTGTCTGATTTTTTCGTATATTTGCGACAATATGCTTGAAAAAGTCATCCTTTTCCCCTACTATCTGACCCTGACGATCAGACATGCCCTTTACGACAAGGGCATATGGAAGGTGGCCCCCACCGAGAAACCGAGCATATGCGTGGGCAATATCGCCGTAGGCGGCACCGGAAAGACTCCGCACACCGAAATGGTGCTCAGCACCTTGCTGAAGAGCGACGAGTGGGCCTACAAGAACGTAGCCGTACTGTCGAGGGGGCACAAAAGGCGCTCCCGTTCGTTCCAGCAGGTCCCGCGCGGAGGAAGCGCGGCTTTCTACGGGGATGAACCCCTCCAGATAAAGAACAATTTCCCGGCAGTCACCGTAGCGGTGGACCGCAACAGGGTCGAGGGCTGCGGATTCCTCTTCCACCCGGAGACCCTTAAAACGGCCAAGGCGGGACACAAGTGCATTGACAAGGATTTCCCGCCCGCTGACATAGTGGTCCTGGATGACGCCTACCAGTACCGCGACCTGCACTATAATTATAATATAGTATTGACTGACTACGGCCGCCCGGTAAACAAGGACTCCCTTCTGCCCTTCGGACACCTGAGGGACCTGCCCTCAAGGCTCAACTATGCCGAGACCATCATAGTCACCAAATGCCCGGCATGGATGGAGGACTGGGAGAAGACCAAGTTCACAAAGACCCTGGGCATACGCGACTACGACATCAAAACATGCAAGGGCGTCAACCAGCGCGGGAAAACACAGCTGGTCCTGTTCACAGCCATAAGCCACGGCGAGATCAAGCCGGTCTATGAGGAGGCTGACAGGCATTACCTCTATTCCAAGAAGCTCATCCTGTTTTCCGGCATAGCCCAGGACACCCCCCTGCGCAACTTCCTGAGTGACAAATATGAAATCGTGAGGAGGTTCAAGTTCCCCGACCACCACAAATTCACCAGGATGGACATACGCTCAATCATGAGGGCTGTAAATGAGAACCCCACAGCGGTAGTCGTAACTACTGAAAAAGACTCCCAGAGGCTCCTGGATTATAAGCATATGCCTGATGAGCTGAAAAACAGATTATTCCAAATCCCCATACGAGTCAACTTCCTGTCCGAGGGCGAACAGGAAGCCTTTGAAGACGATCTCTTCAAGACACTGGGAAGCCCTGATAATGAAACTTAGACTGACTTTACCCAACTGACTGACCAAAATAACCCACTTGCAATTTGAAAGTAATTAACCCGTTTTGATTAACATTTCCTGTCTTGTACTCCAAGATGGGGTTTTAATTCTTCAGGAATAACCGCCAAAAATTTTTACAATACGTTTTAAATAGCAGTGTTTAAGTCTTTTGAATTTTGAAAAATTTGTCTTTTCTTTGCACTCTTACAAAATAGACTATTACTTATTCAACACATGTTCAACTAAATTCCAGGCTTATGAAGAAAGTCAAGATTTTCCTGACGGCAGCAGTCCTGTTTGTATACGGACTCGCGGGCTATGCCCAGAACATTACCGTCTCGGGAGTCATTTCAGACGCCAATGGTGAACCCATTCCAATGGCAGCCGTCCTCATCGACGGCACATTGAGAGGGACTACTGCCGATGAACTCGGACAGTACTCAATCTCAGCACCGACAGGAGCTACGCTCGTGTTCTCATCTGTAGGTTACATTGACCAGAAAGTACCCATCCAGGGTCGCAGGAACATCAATGTATCCCTCCAGACAGACGCACAGCTCCTGGATGAAACCATCGTGGTTGCATTCGGTACTTCCACCAAGGAAGCGTTCACCGGTTCGGCGGCAGTCGTCAAGTCCTCAGACATCGCGAGGACACAGACATCAAATGTCACCAGATCCATCGAAGGTCTCGTCCCCGGTGTCCAGATGACCACATCATCCGGTACCCTCGGAACATCACCTTCTATCCGAATCAGGGGTATCAGCTCCATCAGCGCAGGAAGCGCGCCTCTCTATGTCATCGACGGTATCCCCTACTCGGGCGACATGAACAACATCAACCCCGCTGACATCGAGTCCATCACCATCCAGAAGGATGCTGCTTCCAACGCCCTCTACGGAGCCCGCGGAGCCAACGGTGTCATCATGATCACCACCAAGAAGGCCAAGGCAGGAGACGCAGTGGTCAACATCGACGCCAAGGTCGGTGTCAACACAAAGGCCCTGCAGAACTATGAGAGGATCACGGATCCTGCACAGTACTATGAGGCCTACTATTCCTCACTGTACTGGTACCACAGGAACCTGGGCGAAAGCCACGAGCAGGCTCATCTGGCTGCAGCCGTCACCACCCCCGGCACTATCAAGGACGGTGGTCTCGGCGTCAATGTCTACACCCTTCCCGAAGGAGAGCTGCTCATCGGTTCCAACGGCAAACTCAACCCGAGCGCCACTCTGGGAAGGATTGTCGAGAACAATGGACAGAAGTACCTTCTCACTCCGGACGACTGGATGGATGAAGCTTACAGGGCCTCCATCCGCCAGGAGTACAACGTAAGCGTTTCCGGGACCTCCGGAAAAGCTTCATTCCTGGGATCATTCGGTTACCTGAACGACAAGGGTATCATCGCCGGCGCCGACATGAAGCGCTACACTGCACGACTTAAGGCTGACTACCAGGCCAAGAGCTGGCTCAAGGTCGGCGCGAACTTCGGTTACACCAACTTCAACTACAACAACGGTAACTCTGACGAGGGTGATTACGGTTCGACCGGAAACCTCTTCTCGGATGCATTCGGTATCGCCCCCATCTATCCCCTCTACATCAGGGATGCACAGGGAAACAAGATGAAGGACGAACACGGACTTACCATGTACGACTGGGGTGAAGGTGCCGTTACAGGCATTTCCCGTCCGGTCAACTACCAGTCCAATGCCATCCAGCAGTCTACCATCAACATCCACAACAGTGAGGGCAACGCCATCAACACGACCGGCTTTGCCGAGCTCCGCTTCCTGAAGGATTTCAAGTTCACCTTCAACGTGGGTACCGGTATCGACGAGACCAGGGGGACGGAGATGCAGAACTACTACTATGGACAGTTCGCACCTACCGGCGGTTACACCTACAAGACCCATGGCCGCACGTTCTACCTGAACCTCCAGCAGATCCTCGACTGGAGCAAGACCTTCAATGACGTCCATCACTTGACTGTCATGCTTGGACATGAAAACTTCAAGCAGACAAGCGTCTCATTGGCCGCCCAGAAGAGCAAGCTCTTCTCCATGGACAACTGGGAGCTCAATGGCGCAGTCATCGACGGCCAGTCATCCTCTTCATCAAAATCGAGATTCAACACCGAGGGTTATTTCTCCCGTGTCCTCTACGACTACGACAACAGGTACTTCGCAAACGTCTCTTACAGGCGCGATGCATCTTCCAGGTTCCATCCGGACAACCGTTGGGGTAACTTCTGGGCAGCAGGTGCCAGCTGGCTGATCAACCACGAATCCTGGTTCCCCTACAGCTGGGTGGACATGCTCAAGCTCAAGGCTTCCATCGGTTCCCAGGGTAATGACTCCATCGGTTCCTACCGCTACACCGACCTTTACGGCATATCCAACAATGAGGGCGAAATCGCCATCGCCTTCGACACCAAGGGAAACAAGGACATCAGCTGGGAAACCAACACCAACTTCAACACCGGTATCGATTTCGAACTGTTCGGCCGCAAGCTCATAGGTTCAATAGAGTACTTCTACCGCAAGACCTCCGACATGCTGTTCTTCTTCACTGTCCCTGAATCCCTGGGTTACAGTGGTTACTACACCAACATCGGAGACATGCGCAACTCTGGTATCGAGCTTGGCCTCAGCTACACGATCTTCAATACCAACGACCTCCTCTGGTCAGTCAATGCCAACGCCACCCACTACAAGAACAAGATCATCTACCTCCCGGATGAATACAAGACTACGTTCATGGAGGGCTACTATGGCTACGCTTCCGGAAACAAATTCATCGGCGAGGGACTCCCGCTGAACACATTCCGCCTGAAGAAGTACGCAGGGATCGACCACGAAGACGGCCGTCCGATGTGGTACAAGGACAAGTATCAGCTTGACGACAAAGGTGACAAGGTCCTCGATGAAGACGGGAACCCGATAGTCACAGGCCGTGAGGAAACCAAGGACTTCGACTCAGCCACCTACTATCTCGCCAATGACCCGACTCCTCTCTTCTACGGAGGTTTCGGTACCAGCCTCGAGTGGAAAGGCTTCGACTTTGCAGTCCAGTTCACCTATTCTGTAGGCGGAAAGACTTATGACAGCGGCTACGCCCGTCTCGTAGGCAACCCGGAAGGAACACCCGGATACTCTTACCACAAAGACATCCTCAACGCATGGACTCCTGAAAACAAGGACTCCGACATGCCCAGGTTCGTCTATCAGGACAAGAACACCAATGGTGCTTCTGACAGGTTCCTGGTCGATGCCAGCTACCTGAACATCCAGAACGCCCAGATCGGCTACACCCTCCCGGAAAGACTTACCCGCAAGATCCTTGTCAACAGGCTCCGTATCTACGTCACCTGCGACAACATCTACTACTGGTCACACAGGAAGGGACTTGATCCGCGCTACAGTTTCTCTGGATCTACGAACTTCTCCAACAACTCCCCGGTTCGTACCATTTCCGGCGGTATCAACATAACATTCTAAACGGACATGACTATGAACAAAATCATATTGAAATCAATCGGACTTCTGGCCGTCTTCGCTCTGGGTACCAGCTGCATCCAGGAAACATTCCCGGAGGGCGGAACCGTAACCGAGAGCCAGGTTTCAGCTAATCCGAACGCTTTGCTGGCAATGGCCAATGCCATTCCTGTCAACATGGTTACCTCCTTTACCGGCGGGTGGGATTATGACCACTGGTGCTTCGGTATTGCGTCATTGCACATCGCGACCGATGAGATGCTCGGCGACCAGGCTACAATGGGCGACAACCCTTACTATAACAGGTATTATGCCTGGACCATGGATAGGTCCCAAGGCTCCACCTACGTTTACTGCGCTTACTTCTGGGAGGTTTACTACATGTGGATCAAGAACTGCAACGACATCATCGGGGCAGTCGATCCTGAAACAGCCACTGAAGACGCCTTGAAGGCATTGGGCACCGCTTACGCTTACAGGGCATCTTTCTACCTCGACCTTGCAAGGCTTTACGAGCCCAAGGCCCCGAGGGATACCTACGAAGGCTACGATGTCTCCAAGGTCCTCGGACTGACGGTCCCCATCGTCACGGAGGAGACGACAGAGACTGAAGCGGCCAACAATCCCAGGGTTCCCCATGACGACATGTACGAGTTCATTCTTTCGGACCTCAAGAAGGCAGAGGAGTACCTCGCAAATGTCAAGACCGGCTACACTGCCCCGACCATTTATGCGGTCTATGGACTCTACGCCAGGACTTACCTTGAAATGGGTGCCTACTGCCAGGACAACGGCGAATCCAAGGCAAGTGAGTACTACACAAATGCCGCCAGGTACGCCAAACTGGTTATCGACGAGAGCGGCAAAAAGCCCCTCGACAAGGCCCAATGGGAGGATCCGATCAACGGCTTTAATACAGGTTCTTCCAACTCTTCCTGGATCTGGGGCCTGACGGTTTCCACACAGGTGATCGGCAACATCATAACCTACACCGCCATGATGAGCAACGAGGCTACCTTCGGATATGCTCCTTATGTCCGGAGGGGAATTGACAGGAAACTGTATGAAAGCATTCCCGATTCCGACTTCAGGAAACACAGCTGGCTTGACCCGGAACTTGATGGTTACTATAACTACCAGATCGCAGGCAAGGCAGAAGACGTGAAAGCTTTCTGGAAGGATGTGGCAATGCCCTACCTCTCTCTCAAGTTCCGCGCGAACAAGGGTCTTGTAAATGACGACACTGACGGAAACAATGCAGACGTCCTGCTCATGAGGATCGAGGAAATGTACTTTATCCAGGCAGAGGCCATGGCCCAGAACGGAGACATCTCGGGCGCACAGACCGTCCTCAACAACCTCATCAACACGAGGGATCCGGAGTACTCTTTCAACCCCAGCAGCAAGAGGGCATTCCTGAAAGAGATGCTTCGCCAGAAGAGGGTCGAATTCTGGGGTGAAGGCATCGTGTTCTTCGACTACAAGAGGCTTGACTTCGGCTTCGCCAGAGGCTATGAAGGTTCCAACCATGCACCTGTATACATGTACAACTGCCATGGCCGCTCTCCGCAGTGGAACCTCGTCATCACAAGGACTGAATCCCAGTCCAACTCCGCCATCGACGAAGACAACAACAATCCCGATCCGTCCAACCTCATCAAGCTCTGGCCGAGTGAATGGAAGGATGCCGAATGGGTTGATGATTAAACATAATAACTCCGTTTGATCAATGAAAAGCTTAAGATATTTTGCATATGTAATGATGGCCGCCGCGGCCATTAGCTTGGTCTCCTGCAAGAAGGAGGAAAGCTATGTCCCTGCCGAGAAGGAAACCGGTCTTCAGGTTTACTTCTCCTATGAGACACCTACCACCTACAATCTCTCCGAAGAAGGATCCTTCACCATTCCGATCTACAGGAATGAATTTTCAAGTGCAGCTACGGTCCAGATTACTACGGAGGCGGATTCTCCACTGACAGCTCCGTCGGAGGTATCCTTCGCCAGCGGGCAGAACCGTGCTGACATCGTTGTCTCATATGATTTTGACGCTATCGAGGAAGGCAAGAGCTACGCTATCTCCTTTGCAGTTGCAAATGCGGCCGAGACCACTCTTTACGGCTTGTCGTCCCTGAAAGTCTCCGCGAGTCTTCCTTCTGCCTGGATTGACTTCCTGGGACCTGACGGTACTCCCGCCAAGGTTACCTTCACCCAGGGTCACTGGGGGGAAATCCATACCGGTTACATCCATTACACCGAGCAGGCAGATGGTTCTCGCTTGTGCGAGACCTATGACGAAGAAGGCGACATCTCCGGAAAATACGAACCGGGGCCAGGATTCTGGGGACAGGATGAAAACCAGCACCTGAAATTCATCTGGTATCCCGACAAGAAGACTCCCGAGGGCTACGAGATGATTCAACTTCCGGTACAATTTTACTACACTGACCCGGATGGTGATATGTACATATTTGACATGTACAATGCCCAGATTACCTTCCTTGATTATCCGGCGACTATTGACTTCTTTAAGTTCTACGAACTAAATCCGACTGTGCCTGTCTCTTACTATGATGGCAACGGTGGCTTCTACTTCTTCTTCGAGATTATCGCAACTTTGGATGGCTATGGAATGCAGCCTGACACTTTTGATACTGTCGGCATAGCCGATGGTTACGAAAGGACTGTCGATTATAACACCCTCGACTGGATTAAGTACCTCAAGGGCGATGTCACCTCGGAGTTCTTTGATGGAGAAGAGTGGTCGGACCAGATCCTTTCCTACAGCGAAGCTGACACCACCCTTTTCTTCCTGCCTGGCTACTTTACGGAAGAGAACGGTCTCGCATTCAGGGATGTGGTTTCTGACACCCTTGTTTTCACTACCGACGACAAGATCACAGATGTAGATAATGACCAGGACACCGGAGTCAGCATCTTCGGACAGGAAGTGTTCGTTACTGTCAAGAGAGGTAAGGTGACGGCTGTCGATGAGGAGACCGGTTTCCCGACATTCGAGATCGTCCTTGATGTTTACACCAAGACCCAGGATGAGGAAGGTAGTTGGACTGAAGATCCGGTCAGCACCTTCGGAACGGTTACTGAAACCATTACATTCAACAAGACCGCAGGATATTCAGTCAACGATTTATCGGGTCTGGCGAAAGCCTCTTATACATCCTTGTATTATAAGAACTATGCAGTGGATGTTCAAGATGGAGAACGTTACGAAATCGCGGAAACTTATTTCGTAGATGACGGAACTGATTCCGACGGCTATGAGTGGATAATGGCCAACGGATTCTCAGGATGGGACTCGAAATACTGGACAAAGGGAGATTCACTGAGCATAGAGTGGGACAGAGGTTTCCTGTACATAGCACCCCAGAATATCAATGGAAAATTCGTGTTCGGCGGTTCTCCGTATACTATCACTGAATGCTTATTCGACGGACAATACTTCTATAATGGAGGCTATCTGCTTGGAGGTCTCGTCGAGGCAGACAATGTACTTACTTTCGTCAACTTCCCGTACAATGAAGATGAAGATGGCCCGTTTGAAGCTGAAGGACTAATATTCTTAGACCTCACCGGAGAACAGCCGCTCAGCATCGGTGGATATATGGAATACATCCTCGAACCTGCCGGTTACGCTGCACCTGAGAATAAGGGCATCAAGATGAAGCCCTTTGCAGGCAAGATGCGGACCACTCCGGCTCGCGCTACCAAGGTTGACGGGACAGTCACCACTCTTGATGGCAAACAGCTGAAGAGCGCCAAGCGTTCAGAGCCTCAGAAGAATTTCAGGCTTCAGCCCAAACCCGTTGAGAAAGAAGTCTCCGGCACAAAGGATTTCCCCTCCAAGTCCAGGAATTTCAAAAAGAAATCTTGCAGGTAATCCGATAACCCTCTGTTATAAGAAGACCCCATGTCCATTGGACCGGGGTCTTCTTTTTTTGCATTGTCAATCAGCCCCTGGGGCCGGACAAGCCGCAGGCTCCCGGCAGGCCGAGCGGAGACGACGCCCCCTTCCCGGTTCCCTTTCTGAGAAAGAAGGCTCCGACCCGATATCGCGAGTACAATTTATGAGTTACAGGGGCAAATACGCACGAAACCCCAACTTGTGAGTAAGGGTTTCGTGCATTTAGTGACTTGTGCTGCCGTTTTTGAACTATGGCCCTCGCAATAGCCAGCCCACCCTACAGATGGGAGTCCAGGAAGGCGCGGATCTCTTCTTCTCCCGATAGCCTGCGGGCAATCACCTTTCCTTCCCCATCCACGAACAGGTTCTGCGGGATGTACCTGATGTTGAATTTCACTGCCGCCGCATTCTGCCAGAAACGCAAATCCGAAACCTGGGGCCACGGAAGGCCGTCCTGGGCAATGGCTTCCGTCCACTCCTTTTTCGTCTTGTCCAGGGAGATCCCAAGAACCTCAAAGCCCTTGTCATGGTAATCCGCATAAATCTCTTTCAGGACGGGATTGAATTTGCGGCAAGGAGCGCACCAGCCAGCCCAGAAATCCAGGAGAGTAACCTTGTTCTTACTGAAAACATCGGAAAACGAGATGGATTTCCCGTCCGGGGATGGCATGGACATATCCTCCAGCTTCGAACCAATGGTGAGATTCTTCTCGTTCAGGACATACTCCCTGACGGTCTCAGCCGGGAGATATCCGTTATAACGGCTGTCCTCCATAAACGGGACAGCCATTTTCTCAAGCTTTTCGATAGGCAGGTCCGATATGCTGCTGAACAGGTAGTTCACGGCAAAGAATGAGGACGGGTGCTCCGCGATCAGGCTCTCCGAATAAGCATTCAAAGTGTCCTCGGCAGCTTTAATCGTGGCTTTTGCTTTCTCTTTCGCCGCGTCGTCGCCATTACGGCTGAGTTTCATCAACAGCCGGTAAGCATCATCCGTGAGCACAGAGTTTTTCTTCTGAAGCACAAGTTTGTCCAGTTCATTGGTCTCCCCGCCAGTCACTTCTGCTTTCGACAAAGTGGAGTCCACGGCGGTGACTTTGAATTTGCCGTCCTCCAGGAAGAAACGGATATGCCCCCTGATCCCGCTGAAGGTAATGGTGTGGTAACCCGGGATGGTCCTGTCACTCTTAAACTTGAACACTCCGTTTTCCACCTTTGCCGTATCCCTGTGCATGAAACCTATTCCGGTAAGATAAGCCTCTCCGCTGCTGACTACCGGAGCTTTCCCGCTAATTTCTCCTTCGATTATATAACCTCCTTTATGTCCTCCGCATGACACGGCGAGCAAAGCCGTAAACAGAATAATAACAACGTTTTTCATCGTATTGATTTTAATGTTCAAAATTAACAATTTTCCGATTATATTTGTGATATGAAAAGATGTAAACTGATACCCGGCCTGCTGCTCTTAGCAGTACTGGTTACCGGAGGTTGCCAGAAAGAAAATCCGGAGCCCTCCGTTTTCACCGTGAGCCCGGCTGCCTCGATGGCAGAAGATGGATATGCACATGACATGGAAATAAAGGTGACTTGCGACAAGCCATTCAA
>JAEEGL015094611.1_pt1 | contig 17102 bp, 18 predicted proteins | sample 9134231 | NCBI WGS metagenome assembly JAEEGL01 (sample SAMN16246548, study PRJNA631951) | gut metagenome | biome: gut microbiome; feature: rumen; material: fiber-attached | host: Bos | place: Iran: Karaj | collected 2018-10
ATTGGATATTATTTTATAACACAGATAGATTAAAGTCAAAAAACTCAAGAAATTAATCTTGAGTCTTCTTTTTTTGTGTGAACTATTTGGGGTTCACTTCAGTCAAAATCTTTTTTTTTTTTTTTGAATATGTTATGATGTTAATGTAAAGAGAGGTATAGATATGATTAAGTCAAGAAAGCAAATGTATTTGGTAATTGGTGCATTTCTTGTAATTTTAATGTTAGGGACAGTAACCTATGCATTTTTCAATTATACAAGAACAGGTGCAGCTAATGTAATTAAGACAGGTAGAATTAGTTTTAATTCAACGCAAGGACAAGCAATTAATTTAACTAATATGTTTCCAATAGATGTAACAGGAGGAATTCCAAATGATAATACTAAAGTTGGTACTTTTACACTTAATGTAATAGGTGATACAACATATGATGATGGTATTGAATATTTGGTAAGTGCAGTTAATGTACAAAACACAGTTGGAAGTGGACAAAATGCTAAGACATTACCAATTAGTATAGATGTTAGCGTTGCAAATAATACAACAAATGATCCAGCAGCTACATTAGGTACAAGTGATGATAATTATTTTACAAATCGAGGAGGAAATTCATCAATTTATAAAGTATTAGCCGAAGATACAATTTCCACAAATGAAGAGTTACTAGTAGGTTATATTACAAAAGGAGCAACTGGAATTGACGGAAATATTGTAATAAAAGCATATCTTGATAAAGCAAAAGTAGCTATATCAGATACATATGATGGAAATGAAACAGATAATATGGGAACAACGACTACATGGGTAAATGACAGAGTTGTATTTACAACAACCGAATGGAATAGTTTACAAGCAAATGGAGTAAGCTTTCAAGTAAAAGTAGAAGCTAATGAAGGAATATGGGTAGAAGACCCTAATGCTAGTCAAGAAGAACCTTGGAATGCAACGGATGCAAGTTGCTTCACAACAACTGAAGAAACAATTTATTTATACAATTATAATATAACAGAAGGACAAAAGAATATATGTGAAAGTATAATTACAGATTGGTCGGTGGCTGAATATTTTTGCGATAAAACAAGTCCTAGTTATAAATATGATATTCAAGATTATGTGAGTAATAGTCAATTACAAGCTTTAGAAGAGAATAATATAATTACAAGTATATCTGGTATTGAAATAACAGATTATGATGTAAATACATGTGGAACTGATGTAGTAATACCTAAGAAAATTAATAATATAGATGTAATTTCAACTCACTATGATTCTTTCTCTAATAAAGGTTTAACAAGTGTAGGAATACCTGATACTATTAAACGGATTAATGATGCGTCTTTTAATAGTAATCAATTAACAAGCATTTCAATACCAGGAAGTGTTATTATAATAGGTGTAGATGCATTTAATTATAATCAATTAACCTCATTAACAATACCAAATGGAGTTGAATATATAGCTCATTTTGCATTTGCAAATAATCAAATTGCAAATTTGTCAATACCAAGTACAGTTAGATACTTTGGTGTAGGTGATGGTAGTTATGCTTTTGAATATAATCCATTAACAAATGTATATATCGATATGGAAAATATAAGCTTAGACACATGCGACTATACATTCTGGGGAGCTACATATTTAGGAAATCAAATTGAAACATTGACTATTGGACCACATGTGCAAACATTAAAAACTGGTGTATTTGGTGGTGATAATCAATTATCATCCATAACAATACAAGGAAAAAGTTCGACAAGTGATTTTGTTAGTTATGATGATAGTGAAGGTTCATGGAGTTGGGCTGATGGTTATGATGATTCAGACATAGTTTGGACTGGTTCTAATTAAAAAACAAGTGGATGATGTTGAGTTTATAATTCAAATCATCTTTTTTTTTACTTGAATTTAGTCATTTCATCATAAATAGTTTGCATTATTTTTGCAAAAACGAATCATTAGAAGTAGGAGCAATCATCCTTTTAAAGTGCAACAAGATGTTTTAAAAGTGCAAATTTTGCACTTTTAAATTGTATAAATGAAAAAATATGGTATAATATAAATAGTTGGAGGAACCATATGAACGAAGAAAAAAAGTGGAGTTTAGAATTATCTAAATATATTAAGCAAGGAGAACCAAAAAAGAAAGAAAAAGCAAAAGCATGGGAAACAGCGATTGGTTTACAAGATGTAGATGGATTAAAACCTTCAGAATATTTATTTGAAACGGCAAAAGAACACATTGAAGGTAATATTGATATTGAGGAAGTAAAAAATCGTATTAATAAATATTATAAAGAATCTAGTGAAAGGAAAAAAGAAGAATCTAGTGAAGAAGCAGATAAAGTATCAGCAAGAATTACTGAGATACTTAGTGAAAAGACTTTTAGTTTTTTACCAACTGAATTATTAAATATTCATAAAAGGCTATTTACTGGAATATATGCTGGTGCTGGTAAATATAGAGATTATAATTTTACTAAAGAAGAATGGATACTTGATGATGACACAGTTATTTATTCATCATATGAAAATATTAGTGAAGCACTTAAATATGATTTTAATGAAGAGAGTAACTTTTCATATAAAGATTTAAATATTGATGATTCTATAAAGCATTTATGTAAATTTATTTCTAATATATGGCAGGTACATCCATTTTGTGAAGGTAATACTAGAACAACAGCCGTGTTTTTAATAAAATATTTAAGGACATTTGGATTTAATGTTAACGAATCAGTTTTTGCAGATAACTCATGGTATTTTAGAAATGCTTTAGTAAGAGCAAATTATAAGAATTATGAAAAGAATATTTTTGAAGATATATCTTTTTTAGAAAAATTCTTTTATAATTTATTAACTAATTCTAATTATGAATTAAAAAATAGATATATGCATATTGACTATGTAGGAAGCACAGATGAACTAGATTTAGAAAGTAATAATTACACTTTAGAAGAACAAGCAATTTTAAATATAATTAGGGATAACCCTTTAATAAAGCAAGATGAAATTGCCATTAAGATAAATAAATCAGTTAGGACAGTAAAAAATTATATGTCAGAAATGCAAGAAAAAGGAATAATAACAAGGAAAAATGGTAAACGTAATGGTGAATGGATAATTAATAGATAGTGTAATATGTTTAGTACACGCAGACTTATATGAAATAATGTGTTGAAATAAATATGTTTTTTAATACGCATACATAGATAATTAATATGTTCTGTTGACCGCATACTAGGCATGTTGAATGTGTTTGTTTGCTTAGTCGCAAAACCGTTGATAAATAAGGATTTGAGATGATTACACAAGAACACAAAATTAATATAATTTGCTAAATTTTGAAAAAAATTGATAGAAAAATTACCATTGTATCAAAAAATATTGATGAAAAACTTGTAAAAAAATATCAAAAACAATATCATAATGTAACATTTGTAAACAATAATTCATTTCATGACAGATTTATTGTTATAGATAGAAACAAATTTTATTCATGTGGAGCTAGTTTTAAAGAATTGGGTAAAAGATGTTTTTGTATTTATGAAAATGATGATAAAGAATATTTACATAGAATATTGGAAACGATTAGTATTAAATAGATATACATGATGTTAATTGATATGATATAATATAATTAATATGTCTATGAATGTAATACATATACAAGATATTTTTTTTCAAAGATATATTAAATTATATAGAAGAAAATAGAGGTGTATAAAATTATGAATGAATACATTAATTTAGATGAAAATAATATTAATGAAGAGCATATTTGTTGTGCAATAGGTGATCCAAAGCACCAATTAGGTGTTGAAAAGAAAAAAGAATGGATTAAAAGTAAATTAAAAGATGGACATGTATATAGAAAATTAAATGCCAGAGGGAAAATATTTATCGAATATGAGCCAATTGAAACAGCATGGGTTCCTATTATTGGTAAAAATTATATGTATATTTATTGCTTATGGGTAGCAGGTAGTTTTAAAGGTAAGGGTATTGGTAAAGAATTACTTGAATATGCTATAAATGATTCTAAAAATAAAAAAAAGAGTGGTATATGTACATTAGTATCGATGAAGAAAAAACCATTTCTTGGTGAAAAAAAGTTTTTCCTTCACTTTGGATTTGAAGTTGTAGATACTATTGATGACTATGAATTACTAGCTTTATCATTTGAAAAATCAGAGCTTCCTAAATTTAGTGATAGTGCAAGATGTATGAAAATAGATAATGAGAATTTTACAATTTATTATTCTAATGAATGTCCATATGTTGAATATGAAGTAAAGGAATTATCAGAATATGCAAAAGCTAAAAATATTAAATTGGATTTTATTAAAATAGATTCATTAGAAAAAGCGAAGAATGCACCATGTGTTTTCAATAATTGGGCAAATTTTTATAAAGGAAAGTTTATATCAAATACCATTTTAAATGCCAATGCTTTTGATAAACTGATTAAATAATATGGAATTTTTAAAAACTAAATCTCTTCTATCAAAAGTTAATTATGGAAATGATTGGTATGGAGTAGATTATAATATGAATCTATATCGGGGTTGTTCACACAAATGTATTTATTGTGATAGTCGAAGTGAATGTTATCATATTGATAATTTTGATATTCCTAAAGGTAAAGAAAATGCTCTTTTAATATTAGAAAAAGAATTATCCAAAAAGAAAGATAATGGTGTAGTGGGTATAGGTTCAATGTCAGATACTTATAATCCTCAAGAATTAAAATATGAACAAACAAGGGGAGCTTTAAAACTTTTATCTAAATATAATTTTGGTGTTTCTATTGATACCAAAAGTGATTTGATTTTACGTGATTTGGATATTTTAAAAGATATTAATGCTAAGAATAATGTGATAATTAAATTTACAATTACAACACCTAATGACGAATTATCTAAAATAATTGAACCATGTGTATGTCCATCATCAAAAAGATTTAACGCTATTAAAGCATTAACAGATAATGGAATATTTACTGGAATAATGATGAATCCAATATTACCTTTTATTACTGATAATGAGGATGATATAAAAAAATTAGTAAAACTTGCCCATGAAAGTGGTGCAAAATTTATTCATACATATATGGGAATGACACTAAGAAGTAATCAAAGGGATTATTATTATGAACAGTTAGACAAACATTTTAAAAATTTAAAAGAAAAATATATTAATTATTATGGTGATCAATATAATTGCGTAGTGCCTAATTATAAGAAATTATATAAGATATTTACGTTAGAATGTGATAAATACGGAATATTATATAATATGAAAGATATTATAAAAGCTTATAAAAAAGAAGTAAAAAACAGTAAACAAATGACATTATTTTAGAAAAAATAGTGATTAATTATATGTTATAATTAAAATGGTGATATAAAAATGAAAAATAAAATATGGATTATAATTGTAATAATTATTTTAATAATATTATTGATTCCAAGAAAGAATATGCTATGGGATGGCGGTAGTATTGAATATAAAGCAATTTTATATAAGATTACAAGAGTACATAAATTAGCATACAATAGTGGTTATTATGAAGGAACAATAATTGAATTTTTGGGTATTAAAATATATGATAATACAAAATTAAATAATGAAACTAATATAGATAAAAGAGAAAGTGATAAAGAGGAAATTAATTCAATGAAAGTAATAATAAATAATAAGCATTATAATGTTATCTTAGAAGATAATGAAACAACTAAAATCTTTATTAATATGTTACCTAAAGAATTTATAATGAATGAATTAAACGGTAATGAAAAATATATTTATATGGATGAATCACTTCCAACTAATTCATTTAATCCTAATCATATTGAAAAAGGGGATATAATGCTTTATGGTAATAATTGTTTAGTTATATTTTATAAATCATTTGATACTTCATATCAATATACTAAAATTGGACATATAGAGAATTTGGATGATATAGGAAGTGAAAATATAACTGTAATATTTAAAAAATAAGTATAATAAATTATTGTTATTAAAAAAACTATTTTATAGTTTTTTTATTTTTTTCTTATTTATATGATATAATGTATGAGAGCCGCACTAAGACTCTCGTTATGGAAGTTGAGGTGTTTTTTTATGACAAAATATGTATTTGTAACTGGTGGTGTTGTTTCGGGATTAGGAAAAGGTATTACTGCTTCATCCATTGCTTTATTATTAAAAGCAAGAGGGTATAAGGTTTTTATGCAAAAATTTGATCCTTATTTTAATGTTGATCCAGGGACGATGAATCCTATTCAACATGGTGAAGTGTTTGTTACTTATGATGGTTGCGAAACTGATTTGGATTTAGGTCATTATGAAAGATTTATTGATGAAGAACTTAATTATTCGTCAAATATTACAAGTGGGAAAATATATAAAACGGTAATTGATAAAGAAAGACATGGCGATTATTTAGGAGCAACAGTGCAAATGGTTCCCCATATTACTAATGAAATAAAAAATAAAGTATATGAAGCTGGTGTATCAAGTGGAGCTGATATAGTTATTACTGAAATAGGAGGAACGGTTGGTGATATTGAATCACAAGCTTTCATTGAAGCAATAAGACAAATTCAATATGAAAAAGGTAGTGAAAATACATTTTTTGTTCATTGTACTTTAGTACCATTTATTTGTGGTAGTGATGAATTAAAAACAAAACCAACGCAAAATAGTGTAAGAGATTTAAGAAATAATGGAATTCATTGTGATGCACTAGTTATAAGAGTACCTTATCCATCAGGAACGCATATTAAAGAAAAATTATCATTATTTTGTTCAGTTCCAGTAAGCAATATTATAGATTCAGTTGATGTAAAAAACATATATGAAGTACCTATTAATTATTATAATCAAAACATTGATGAAATAGTTTTAAAACAATTTAAATTACCTATAAGAAAAGCTAAAATAAGTTATTGGGAAAACCTTATTAAAACAGTTGATAATTTATATAATGAAATAGAAATATCTTTAGTTGGTAAATATACAGAATTACATGATGCTTATTTATCAGTTGTTGAATCATTACATCATGCTGGCTATAAGTATAATACTAAAATTAATATTAATTGGGTTGATTCAGAAAAACTAGAAAATAATACAGATATCGCTAATGTGTTTAAAAATAGTAAGGGAATAATTGTACCTGGTGGTTTTGGTAATCGAGGTATTACTGGTATGCTTAATGCAATAAAGTATGCTAGAGAAAATAATATTCCTTTCCTAGGAATTTGTTTAGGTATGCAATTATCAGTGATTGAATTTGCAAGAAATGTTTGTGGATTATCATTGGCAACATCAACAGAATTTGATCAAAATACTAAAGAACCTGTTATAGATTTAATGGCTGATCAAAAATCAATTGTTAATATGGGTGGTACACTACGATTAGGTAATTATGATTGTACAATTAAAAAAGATACATTAGCTTATGCAGATTATAAAACTACAGTGATTAAAGAAAGACATCGTCATCGTTATGAATTTAATAATAAATATTTAAATGTATTACAAGAACATGGAATGGTATTTTCAGGAATTAATGAAAAAGCTAATTTAGTTGAAATAATAGAAATTCCTGAACATAAACATTTTATTGCCTGTCAATTTCATCCAGAATTTAAATCACGTCCTACAAAACCGCATCCATTATTTTCCTCATTTATTAAAGCTAGTGTTGAAAATAAATAGTATTAGATAATTAATTATTAAAAACTATGATATAATGTTTATGAGTGGTGAAAATGCAAAATACAAGGGAAAAAATTGTTATAAAAACTAGTATAATAAGTATAATATCTAATATTATTTTAGCTGGATTTAAAGCATTTGTTGGCTTTCTTGCAAATTCCATTGCTATTATTTCAGATGCTGTTAATAATTTAAGTGATGCACTTTCCAGTATTATTACAATAGTTGGTACTAAACTTGCGGGAAAACCTCCGGATAAAAAACATCCATATGGTTATGGAAGAATAGAATATATGACCTCATTAATTGTTTCAATGATTGTCTTATATGCTGGTATTACAGCCTTTGTTGAATCAGTTAAAAAGATTATTAATCCTGAAAGTGTTGAATATAACAGTTTAACTTTAGTTATATTAATCGCCGGTATTTTAGTTAAATTTATTTTAGGAATGTATGTTAAAAATAAAGGAAGAAAAGTAAATTCGAATTCTTTAATAGCAAGTGGTGCAGATGCTTTTAATGATGCAATTCTTTCTATTTCTGTTTTAATATCTGCAATTATATATTTATTATTTGATGTAAGTATTGAAGCCTATGTTGGTGTATTATTATCATTATTTATTATAAAGTCAGGACTTGAATTAATTAAAGAGTCTGTTAATAATATGTTAGGTGTAAGAGTGGAAAGTAGTCTTACTAAAGCGATAAAAAAAGAAATCGCTAAAGAAAAAGATATTCAAGGAGCCTATGATTTAGTATTAAATGATTATGGTCCTGATAAATATCTTGGTTCTGTTCATATTGAAGTTATGGATACTTTATCAGTTGCAGATATTGATAAAATATCACGTAAAATAACTAAAAATATCGCTGATAAATATGGAGTAATACTTCATACTATAGGGATATATTCTGTTAATACAAAAGATAAAAAGGTAATTGAAGTAAAAAGGAATGTTTCAAACATTGTTTTTGCCCATAAAGGTATTTTGCAAATGCATGGCTTTTATTTTGATGAAAAAGATAAAACTATTAGTTTTGATATAATTATTGATTTCAAAATAAAGGATAGAGAAGAAATATATAAAAAAATATATGAAGAAATTCAAAATATGTATAAAGATTATAAAATCGATATAACATTAGATATTGATGTAAGTGATTAGAAAGGAGATGATTATATGTCAATATATAAATATAATTTGAAAAATCGAGATGGTAAGGATATCTCAATGGAAAATTATAAAGGGAAAGTATTAATTATAGTTAATACTGCGACTGGATGTGGATTTACTCCCCAGTATGAGGGATTGGAAAATCTATATAAAAAATATCATGAAAATGGTTTGGAAATAATTGATATTCCATGTAATCAATTTGGTAATCAAGCTCCAGGTACTGATGATGAAATTCATGAATTTTGTGCTTTAAAATATGATACAACTTTTGATCAGTTTTCCAAAGCTGATGTTAATGGTGAAAATGAATTGCCATTATACACATATTTAAAAGCGGAAATTACAGATGATATTATCGATGGTATGAAAAATAAAATCGCTATGAAAGCTATTGAAAAAATTAGTACTACAACTAAAAAAAGTGGTGATATTAAATGGAATTTCACTAAATTTTTAGTAGGTAAAGATGGTAAAGTTGTAGGAAGATATTCACCAACATTTAAACCTGAAGATATGGAAGAAGATATACTAAAATTGATTTAATAAATGCTATGTTTTCGTGTTTAATGAAGAAATATTTAGAAAAAGATAAGGTGATATTATGTATTTAAAAAAATATGATAATCAATATGTTAGGATTATTGATAACAATGATGATTTGTATGAGGGAGTAGCACACTATAATAGTCGTGATTATAATCTTCATGAATTTGATAAGGATGAAGAAGGGTTAGAACTATTAAATTGCTTGTTTGTTATAAGTGACATTAAAAGTATTCGTAAAATTCATAAATTATCAGGTTATTACGGTAAAATTGAAGAAATGATTGTTGAAGATGGATTAAGTTTTATTGAAGACGTTATGGATTCTTTTGAAAATGATCATATTTATCGTTTGTTATTATGTTTAGAAAGTAAATTTTTTGAAATTAGTTATCGCAAAGAATTAATTGAATTTCTAAGTAAAGTAAACATTGAAGATGAAAAAATACAAAGTGAAATAAAAAAATTAATTAGAATGAACAGTCCTAATTATGAAGTATGGGATTTATATGATCATAAAGGAAATGTAAGTGGTTTAAAACATATTCGTGGTGATGAACTTCCAGATAGTTTATATCACTTAGTTGTTCATGTATGGATTAAGAATAAAGATGGGAAATTTTTGATATCAAGAAGGTCTGCAAGTAGAAAATCGTATCCACTATATTATGAATGTGTTGGTGGATCAGTTTTACATGGCGAAACAAGTCTTATGGGAGCTTTAAGAGAAACACATGAAGAAGTTGGCATAAAACTAAATCCTAAGACTGATAAAGTAATATATCGAAAAGTTAGAAAAAAATATCATGGTGAAAAGTTCAATGATATTATGGATGTTCACTTATTTCATTATGATGGTCCAGTTAATTTAAATAAAGCAACTACGGATGAAGTATGTGAAGTAGCCTGGATGAGTATAAAAGAAATAAAAAAATTATTTAAGGAAAAGAAATTAGTACCAACTTTAGAATATATTTTTAAATATGCTAAGGAGGATATATGAATTTAAAGGAAGAAGAATTAGTTGATTTAATTAAAGAAAAGAAAATAGGTGCTAAAGAATTAACTGATAGTGGTATTTGTCCAACTTGCTTTGATCGAAAATATGATGGCATTGTTTATGGGAGTAAAAAAGATAAATTACTTTATGAAGATGATGATTTGGAATGCTTTTTAGAAGGAAGACCACGTAGTCTTGGACATACTGTTATTATTACTAAAACACATTATAAAGATATGATGGATATTCCTGATGATTTGTGTATCAAAGTGTTTGTGTTTGCTAAAAAGATGATGAATATTTTAAAAGATGTTTATCAGTCTGAAAGTGTTTATTTATGTACAATGTGTGATGGATTAATGAATCATTTTCATATTCAATTAATTCCTCGCTATTCATATGAAGAGAGAGGATCTAAAAACTTTGTTAAGACGCGTAAAGAATATGTGCAAGATGTCGAAAAAATAGCATTAATTAAAGAAAAATTGAGTGAAAAATAAATAAATATATGATAAAATAACATTTGGTGAAGTATATGCAAGAAGAAAAATTTGGAAAGTTAATCAAAGAAATTCGACAAAAATATCATTTAACCCAAAAAGAATTAGCGGATAAATATCATGTTACATATCAAGCAGTAAGCAAATGGGAAAATGGTAAAAATATGCCGGATGTAACAATATTAAAAGAAATTAGTAAAGATTTTAATGTATCACTTGATGATTTAATAGATGGCGAATTAAAAGAGAATAAAAATGGTAATAGTAAAAAGAAAATAATGATTATTGCAGGTGTTATTATTATATTAATTGTAGTTGCTGTTATATTAGATCTTAAATTCCATAAAACAGATTTTGAATCAAGAACTATGTCTACTACTTGTGATAATTTTAAAATATCTGGAATTATTTCCTATAATGAAAAAAAGTCATTGATTTTTATTCCAAAGATTGAGTATTGTGGTGAAGAGGAAAATCTATATAGTAATATTAGTTGTACTCTCTATGAAAAAGATAAAGATGTTATTAAGGAAATAAGTTCTTATAGATATGATGAAAAGGAGATTACTTTAGAAGAATTTCTATCTAATGTTACTTTTAATGTTGATAATTATTTAAAAGTATGTAATAGTTATGCAAAAGATAGTTTTTATTTAGAGATTAAGGCAACTGATAAACTTGGTAAAATAACGTCTTATAATGTACCAATAACTTTAGATGATAAATGTTTAAATTAAAATATTAAAAGCAATTTTGTTGAATGAAAGATTTATAGACAATAAATCTTTTTTTTTGTATAATTATGTAAGAGGTATGTATGGATAAATATATTCAAATGATAGAAGATAATAATTTAGAAGCACTAGGGAAAATATTTAGTTTGTTAGATTTAATTGAACAGCAATATAAAGGAAAATATTTAATCGAGTACTTATTGGAACAAGGAGTTCATACTAAAGAAATGGATGACTTTGTAAAGTATCATTATGAATTCGCTACTTTTTATTTAAAGTATAATGTTGTAAATCCATTGTTAAAATGTTCATTGCACGTTTTATTAAGAGATTATGGAGAGGGTAGTTTTCTTGAAGCATTATTAAGTAAAATAGATGATAAAGCTAAAATGCAGTTATACAATAATGTAAGAATAAATAGTTATAATGGATTTCGCAACAATGAACAAGTTATTGTTGCAGCTTATTCAAAATTTGGAATTGAACTACCTAATATTTTTATCAATGTTAATAATGAGAATAAAAAAAATCCACTTAATGAATCAGATAAAGAATTAATTGAAGAATTAAGAAAACTATTCTCTGATCATGATAGAAATGTTATTAATTATATTATTAATCTATTACAAAAAGGCTTAATTACTCATCATGATAGAGCAGTAAATGATATAAAAAAATTAATTGATTATAAGAAGAAATATCCTAAGTTTTCATTTGTTCTTCTTCCTGGTACTGAGGGAAATTTTAAAGGTGATATTAAAAAAATAGAGACCAGTATAAATATACCAATGGTTTTTGATCATGAATTTAGTCATTTATTGTTGTATGACTTTGAAAATAAAGGCATTTTTTTGGAATATGATGAGATAAGAAAAAAAATAGACGTCCCTGAAACAATTCAGAAAATAAAAGATTATATTAAAATATTTCATCGAAAATATGAAGAAAAAAAGAAAGAATATGAATGTGAATATTATGAAGTAATTAAAAGAAAATATGGTAGCATGGATCATTATATTGAAGTTATCTGTAAAGATATTATGAATAATGAAGAAAAACTTGTGGGTATTGATGTTGGAAATAGTTATTTTATGGTAGAAGATTGTGATATAAAAAGTATTGTTCTAGAAATAATATCAATTGAAAAAAGTGAATATATTACAAATCGTGTAAGAGAATTTTATAGTAAAGAATTGATGTTAGAAAATTTACTTGATGCTCTTTTAATGGGAAAAATATTTGATGATGATGAGGAATCATGTCTTTCTGGACATAGTGTTTTGTATTTTTTTGAGGAAGAAAGTAATTCCTTTGATGAATGTCTCGCTGATTTTGATGCTTTAAGAAAAGCAGATGGCGATGATTTAATAAGAGATTTACAGGAACTTGTTGGTGATGAGATAGTTGTTTTTTTAGAAAGATATATTAAAGAAAATCGGGAGAAAAATTATGGAAATAGATAAAGAATATTTAAAATTGCAGACATTGTATCATAAAATGTATGATGATGAAGAAAATCTTTTTCCAAATGAATGGTATAATGTTAAAGAATATGATTTAAAAAAGAAAATATTATTGGAATGTCTTGAAAATCATATTAAGATTAAAGATAGTCAATTTTACTATGATTTCAAAATGAAAGCGTTAAATGGTGGTAATTATGGAAGAGTTAAGAGTATCACCGATTGAATTAAAAGAGATTATTGAAAATGGTAGAATAGTTGGTAATGGGGAATTTGGCATTGTTTTTACCTATAAAAATCGTTTGATTAAATTAGATCGTTATGTATATGAACTTATAAGACAGACACATGAAAGAAGACTGGATTATGAATTAGATAGATATTATGAGTACGGAAGAAAAGATCTTTTTGATCCAGAACAAATAGAAGAATTAGTCAAAAGGCAAAAAAATGTAACTTTAACAAGATTGCCAGAGGGATTGATATCATTTAGAGATACTAGCCCTAAAATAATGCACTTTAATCCTGGTATTATTATTCCGTATCATCGTGATCATCAAAAATTAGAAGAATTAAATCCACATGAGCAAAAGACAGTTCTAATAATATTAAAAAAGTTATTATTAATTGTAAAGGAACTTGAAGATAATCAAATATCGCAAGAAGATATTGTTCAGCATGAAGATTTTGATATCGAAAAACGTCATTATAATATTTTGTATAGAAGTGATACCCCTCAGATGATTGATATGAGTGGTTACTTTGTTAAAGTAGGTAATAAATTTTATAATGCTCAAAATATGTATCGTGATTTAAGTAATTTAATTTTAGATTATTTCTATCTTAATGGTTTAAGTACTTCAAAAAAAGTTACGAGAGAAAGTGTTGTAACCCTTGATGAAAATAAAGAATTAGTAAAAGAATTAGAAGAAAAAATGAGGCATTTATGAAAATTGATGTTTTTGAATTTAATGATGTATATGAAATGAATAAAAAATTAGACGATGCTTTTATTCAAAAATATAATCATGAGGAATTTGTCAAAAAAAATAAATTAGAATTATTAGTAGAAATAGGAGAACTTGCTAATGAAACAAGATGCTTTAAATATTGGTCAAACAAAGAAGTTAATTATGATTTAGTTGGTTTTGAACTTGCTGATTGTTTTATTATGACTTTGTGCTTTTTTAATTATTTGAATATTGATTTAAAAGAAGATTTTTCTTTTGATGTACAATTTGATGATGTTGTTGATCAATTTTTTAATATTTATGGTTTAGCACTAGATTTTATTAAAACGGATGAGCGAGAAACTCTTAAAAAATTATTTATTAGTTTACTTTATTTAGGAAATGAAATAGGCTTTAATGAAAAAGAAATAATTAATTATTGTCAAAAGAAAATTAATAAAGATTTAGAAAGGGTAAATGGATGAAAAAACTTCCTAAGGAATATGTTATCGTTGAAATAATTCCCACACATTCTAATCCCCAAATAGGCTTTATTGCACAGATACAGGCATTAAAAATTAATAATAATCAAATTATTAATCGCTTAGATTTAAGAGTTAATGAAGATTTAATTAATAATTATGATTTACAGCAAATGATTAGTTATGATAAAGAAATGTTTAATTATGTTGAAAAGAATGATTTAATAAAGATGTTAATTGAGTTTATAGGTGATATACCTTTATTAATTATTGATAATGATTATACAAAAGATTATTTAAAGAATATAAAAAATAAACAAGAATCAGTATTTAATTATTTGGATTTAAAGATTTCTAATAATGTATTTAACGAATTAGTAGATAAATATAAACTAGAACCTAGTAATCATTTGGTTGATTTATTATATGAAGCATTAATTTTCGAAGAGAATAGGTAACTATTCTTTTATTATTTTATTAATCCAAATAAAATGCCTTATGGTAACAATAATTATATTAATAATCATAGATATTAAAAGGGAATAAAGTCCTATTTTTAAGAATGATAATGAAAATAAAAGAATAGTTTTAATAATTATACCAATTAAATTATCAAGCATTACTTTTTTTGCATGATTAGTAGCTTCTAAGAACGCACTTAAAGGGGCTTCTAAAGAATATAAAATAAAAATAGGGCTTAAAAAGTGTAAATAGTTAATTCCTAAAGTAGTTTTATAAAAAAAATAAAGAAGAAATTTGGGAAAAAGATTGATAATAATAATTGAAAAAAATGCAATAATAAGCGATAAAATAATCGCTTGTTTTAATTTACGTTTAATATAAATAATATTTTTCTTTGCGTATTCTCTTGAAATAATTGGAAACATGGCATTACTAATAGCAGTGGTAAAAAAACTAGGAAGTAAAAGTATTGGCATAACAAATGCAGTAATAACACCATATTCAGTAATGATATAATCAGAAGAATAACCAACTTTTAATAAAACACTAGTTAGAATAATAGGTTCAAGAAAATAACCAATAGTTCCAATAATTCTTGTCGCCGTGGTTGGAATAGAGATACTTAAAACATTTCTTAAATAGGAAAAATTGGGCTTTAAATCTATTTTTTTGATAGTAAATCTTTTAGGCAAAAAGAATATTAAAACTAGACTTGAAACAAGTTCAGATAAAACATTTATTAAAATTAAAGCGGTAGTTGCAACTATAGTTCCTTTATTTTTAAAATAAGGAATAACTAAAATCATTAAGAGTAATCTAATTATCTGTTCAGCAAGATGACTAATTACATGGGGAGTCATCTTTTCTTTACCAAAGAAGAATCCTCTTAACATGCTAGATAATGAATCAAAAGGAAGAACTAAACTTATTGCTAAGATAGGAAGATAGGCATCAATGTTGTGTAAAAGATTACTGGCAATAAAACGACTAGTAATAATTAAGAAAACAGTTAATGATATATTAATTAAAAAAGAAAGAGGTAAAATAGAAAATAATATTTTTTTACTTTGATATTTTCCTTCACTGACTACTTTAGACACGCCTTTTGAAAAACCAAGTTGACTAATAGACATCATTAAAGAAAAGGTAGGTAAGACTAACATATATAAAGAAATAGTCTCTATTGTGGCAACTCTACTCATAATCATGCGAATAACAATACCCAAAATTTTTGTTAGAGCTCCACCTATTATTAGGATAATACTACTTTTAATAAATTTTTCTTTCATATTAAAGTATATGTATAATGATAATAATTATTATTAATAACCTTTTAACAATTTTCTATTGTAAAAACATATAATATGGTATAATGAATATGGTGATTAATTTGAGAGTTATTATAAGTGCTGGGGGAACAGGTGGTCACATTTATCCTGCTTTAAGCATAATAAATAAAATAAAAGAAAAAGAACCAGATAGTGAAATACTTTATATTGGTACTAAAGATCGTATGGAAAGTGTTATTGTACCAAAAATGAATATTCCATATATAGGACTTAATGTTATTGGCTTAAAGAAAAACTTAACGGTTTTTAAAGCTTTTCCACTTTTTATTCGTGGATTAAGTCGTTGTAAAAAAATTATTCAAGAATTTAAACCTGATATTGTAATTGGTGTTGGTGGTTATATTACTGCTCCTGTTATTATTGCAGCACATAGATTAAAAATTAAAACAATTATTCATGAACAAAATAGTATTCCTGGAAAATCTAATTCTTTACTTTCTCGTTTTGCAGATAAAATTATGGTATCGCTTCCAGGAAGTATAAATTATTTTAAAAATGATAATGTTGTTTTAACTGGTAATCCTCGTTCTGAAGAAGCGTATTATGCCAAAAAAGTTAATAAAGAAACATATCATTTAAGTAAGAATAAAAAACTGGTTTTAATTGTAATGGGATCCCTTGGTAGTGAGAGTATTTCCAATGCATTAATGGGAATCATTCCTAAGTTTAAAAATAAAGATTATGAAGTAATGATTATTACTGGTAAAGATAA
>JAEEGL015776960.1_pt1 | contig 17102 bp, 14 predicted proteins | sample 9134231 | NCBI WGS metagenome assembly JAEEGL01 (sample SAMN16246548, study PRJNA631951) | gut metagenome | biome: gut microbiome; feature: rumen; material: fiber-attached | host: Bos | place: Iran: Karaj | collected 2018-10
GCAGGGTCAGCGGCCCTATCTTCTGCTCGTTCTGTGCATAGAACGAAGGCAGGAGTGAATAACACTGCGGCATATGCAGGGCCTGGACGATCGATTCTTCGTTCGTGGGATTTACATCTCCGGGGTCCATCCGGTAATAGGCCAGATTGACACCCGTCTGCACCGTGTTGGAGGAATTGGCGTACCAAGTCAAACCGGCTTTGAGGCCGCTCTCCCTGATAATCGTCAGGTAATCGAAACTGGTGCTACTCATCTCGCAATCGAGACCGGCGTTGTAACGAGAGTTGTAGAGAGCGGTGTTGAAGAAGAGTTTCGGGGAAAACTCATGGCTCCAATTCAAGGTCTGGGTGTTGTTTGCAAAACTGAATCGCATCAGGTCCAGATCGAAGGTCTCCATCGACATTCCGAAGATGTCCCTGCCGCTGAAGGCGCTCAGCGTAACGCGATCCTTCGGGCTGGCCACCCAACTGATCTTTCCGTTCAGGTCGTAGAAGAACATCTGGGTGTTCTTGGGCATCTTCTCGCCGAAAAGCGGAAAGAAGATATCCATATAGGTCCGTCTCCCCGCGAGCATAAAGGAGAGTTTATCCTGGACGATAGGTCCCTCCACAGAGGCTTTTGCCGTAATCAGGCCCACCGAGAGGTTGCCTTTGTACTCGCTGTTGTTGCCGTCGCGGGTATTGACCTCCAGCACCGAGGAGAGACGGCCGCCGAAGGATGCGGGGAAATCCCCCTTGTAGAGGTGTGCATTCTTGACGGCGTCGCCGTTGAACATCGACATGAAACCCAGGAAATGACCGGAGTTGTAAAGCGGGGCACCGTCCATCAGTACCAGATTCTGATCGATTCCACCGCCACGTACGCTGAAGCCGGTAGAACCCTCGCTCGGAGTCTGCACGCCGGGCATCATCTGGATTACCCGGATGACATCAGCCTCCCCCATCAGAGCCGGCAACTTGCGGAGGACATCGCCCGTGACGCTCTCCTTTCCCATCTGAGGCAGTACAAGTTGTTCCCGCTTGCTGGTCGAAAAGACCTTGGCAGCCTCCAGCACCTCCCGGTCCTCCTTCAGACTGAAATCATACCTCAGAGATGCCTGTGGATTGACCGTTATCTCCGCGGTAACATATCCGGCATAGGAGCACTTGATCACCTGCTCCTTCCGCTCCACCTGCAGCGAATAGAATCCGACGTTGTTGGTAGAAACGCCGTTCTTCATATCTTCCGTGAATACCACAGCACCGATGAGCGGCTCGCCGCTGGAGGCATCCTTTACGTACCCGGAAAGGACCGCCTTCTGTGCCGCAGCCGGAAGTATACCTGTCAGAAAAGACAGGATGATCAGGATTATTCTCTTCGAGAATCGCATCGCGCATAGGGATGCAAGAATAACGCCACTCTGGCATAACAGGTACGAAAAAAGCATCGCGATTTTGCGACTTGGGCGTGCGAAGCACGAGGAGCCCGGGGGCTGTGCCCCCGTAAACATGGGTGCCCACGGGCACAAAAAATAACGAGCCGCAAAAGCGACTCGTTATTATTCGTGCCCAGGACAAGACTCGAACTTGCACGCCCTTTAACAGGCACCAGCCCCTCAAGCTGGCGTGTCTACCAATTTCACCACCTGGGCGGGGTTTGGGGTTGCAAAGATACAATGATTTTTGAAAACTCCACAAAAAATCTAAAAAAATTGATTACCAACGCCCTTTGTGGATTCGTTCCGGTTTCCATTTATCCTTGGGTTTCACCTCTTTGTCGGGGTAACCGACAGCCACTACGCAATAGGGAACGACCGTTGCGGGCAGTCCCAGCGCTTCTTTGATAGGAAGATAGCGGTCCGGATAAGGATAGCTGGCGGTCCAGACCGTACCCAGGCCGAGCGATGCGGCGGCAACCAGGAAATTCTCCGTGCAGGCGCCCATATCGTCCCGCCAGGTTCCGTTGGGACGGGTGACCGGGGCGGCGTCCGGATTGTTGCGCGGGGCGCGCGTCACCGTCGTATCAGCGCAGAAGACAACCACGGCGGCAGCGCTCTTGAAGATGCGCAGGTTGAAGTTGCCCTTGAAAATCTCCTCATACTTTGACTTGTCCGTGAGTACGACAAAACTCCAGGGTTGAACGTTCATGCCGGTGGGCGCGGCCATCGCAGCGCGCAGCATCGCCTCCATCTGGGCATCGGTCACTTTCTGATCGGTGAAGGAGCGGACGCTGGTACGGGCGGCGATGGATTCGAGGGTCGGATTGGTAATCTTTTCAGCTTTCATGGATGCAGTCTGTTTAACGGTAATGGAGGTGAAAGCGTCACCGGACTGCAGATGCAGGATCCAGGTGTGGGACTTAGATGCGGGCGCGACACTGATTTCCACCTGATTGCGGTTGACGATGCGGGCGGAAATGCCATCGGCCTTCAGTGTTTCGTAAGTGTTATTCTCCCCGGGTGTAGCGTGGAAAAAGGTTTCGGTGCCGGCCACCTGGGCATCGTTGAGCCACCAACAGTCATAATTCAGGCAGGAGACGGTAGCCTTGCCGCCCTCAGCGCCAAAACTCACCTCTTCCTGCGAGAGTCGGATAGGCGTCCAGGCACCCACAATCTCGGGTTCAACACGTTCAACCTGAGCAGGCTCATCCATCGCGACAGTAGCATCAACCTTGGATTCACCGGTCTCAGCGACCGCTTTTTGCGTGCGACGCGCGCACCCGCAGGAAAGAATGGCAAACGCGCAGACGAAGAGCGTTGCTGCCATGAGTAACTGTTTCATATACAATACGTTTAAAAGCATAGAAAGGATCTACATCATCTTCCGTTTGCGGAAAATGATGATAGATGCCAGTACGGTGAGCACCATCACGCCGCCCACCACGAGCATATCCCAGTTACCGCCCACGAGCGGCAGTTTGATATTCATGCCGTAGATGCTGGCGATCAGGGTCGGAGGCATCAGGAGCAGCGACACGAGCGTAAAGATCTTCATAATCTTGTTCTGCTCGAGGTTAATCAGACCCAGCACAGTGTTCTGCAGGTATTCGAGACGCTCGAAACTGAAGTTGGTGTGGTTGATCAGGGAAGAGACGTCCTTGAGCAGGATGTTCAGCTTGTTGACGATCGCCTTCGGGGTCTTTTCGCTCTTGAGCAGGGCGGAAATCATGCGCTGCTTATCCACGATGTTCTCGCGAACGATCATCGTATTCTCCTGCAACTGATTGATATCGAGCAGGAACTCGTCGCCCACATCCTCACCCAGGCTGACGCGCTTGCTGTACTGCGCAATCTCTTTGGACATCAACTCGATCATATCGGCATCGAGGTCGATTCGGGTCTCGAGAATACCGAGCAGGATATTGAATCCGGTCGGATAGAGTTTCCGGTTGATCTGGATGCGGCGCTGGATATCGGTAAAACTGCGCAGCGGCACCTGACGGATGGAGGTAAAGACCGGGCCGGTCAGGATGAAGGAGACCGACTCCATCGTATAGTTGTCCGGGGTCGGAATCAGGAAGTCCGTGTTGATGAAGATGGAACGGGCGTCCTCCGAATAACGGGAGGAACTCTCAATCTCCTCAGCCTGTGCACGGCTCTGGAGATTGGTGTCCAGGAACTCCTCAACATCACGCTTTTCATCGCCGGTGGGATCAAAAAGATCCAGCCAAAGAGCGTCTTTGACCGCAATGTTCTTGAGTATGTCGGTGGACTCAGCTGTTAGAATCTGTCCGTTTGAATTATAAAAAATCTGTACCATTTCCTCGTGCATAGATGGTTAGTAATTCCGTGAATATGACGGGATTACCAACTGGCTCGGGGCTTGGCACGGCGAATGCCGTAGAAATTTTTTATAAGCGTAAAACGGATCATAACGGCCGCAAAGGTAACAATTTTTTCAAAAAAACAGATGTTCGACCAAAATCTTGAACCCGATTCCGATGAGAATCAATCCACCTATCAAATTGATACCGCGACCGATGCGTCGGGCAATCCGATCGCCGCCCAAGAGGCCGATGGCGGCTGCAATGGCCGTCACCGCCGCGATGACCGCGCAATAGTAGGCCATCCGGCCGATTCCGGTGCCCACCATGGCCAGCGAGATTCCCACGGCCAGCGCATCGATGCTCGTTGCCGCGGAGGCGATGATAAGTTTGCCGGTGCTGAGCAGGTCCACCGGCTTCTCCTCTTTTTGGGCCGAGAAGGCATCCACTATCATCTTACCACCGATGAAAGCCAGCAGGCCAAAGGCCACCCAGTGGTCGAAACGGGAGATATACTGTTCCACCGACGCACCCAACGCCCATCCGATAAAGGTAAAACCGCCCTGAAAGAGTGCCATGAAGAGCAGGATCTTAGCCACCTTGCCAAAGGTCAGCCGCCCCATGCAGGCGCCCCCGACCAGCGAAACGGCAAGGGTGTCGAAGCAGAGGCTGACGGCCAGCAGGAAAACTTCTACAAAACTCATAATCAGGCGGTTTTACGGGCGGCAACGAGGGAGGAGATCCACATTCCCATGTAGGTCAACGCCCCATTGACAATCAACAAGGTAAAGCCCAGGTCAAAGCCCAGGAAGCGCTTGCCCAGCAGGTTGATGGCCAGGCAGGCCAGCGGGGCGGCAAGAGCAATCCACGGCGTAGCCCTGTCACAGACTTTTCTTCGTGAAAGGATGCCGAAGAAGAAGAGTCCCAGCAGCGGGCCGTAGGTATAGGAGGCCAATTTGTAAACGAGGTTGATGACCGCATCGTTGCTGTAGAGGAACAGCAGCAGGATTAGCGCAAAGAAGAGAAGCGCAACCGCCGCCTGAACCCCTTTGCGGATGCGGCCCTTGCGGTTTTCATCCCAATCCTGACGGTCGTTGAATCCCAGGAAATCCACGCAGACCGATGTGGTGAGCGAGGTCATGGCGGCACCGGCCGAAGGATAGGAGGCCGAGATGAGGCCGATCAGGAAGAAGATGCCCGCCCCGAATCCGAGATAACGGCTGGCGATGGTCGGGAACAACTGGTCGGTCTTGGAGATACCCAGACCCTCAAATCCACCCAGACCGTCCGCATAGACGCAGAGTAGCGCGCCGAGCAAAAGGAAGAAAAGATTGACCGCCACAATAATGGCGCTGGTGGTATACATATTCTTCTGCGCAGCACGTAAATCTTTGCAAGCCAGATTCTTCTGCATCATCGACTGATCCAGGCCCGTCATGGCGATGGTGATGAAGATGCCGGCGATAAACTGCTTGACGGCATTGGTACCGGCGCCCCAGTTCCAATCAAACCAAGCCGTATGACGCGATACGGCCTCCCAGGTCACGGAAGGTTCCCGGCAAATCTGCCAGATGGCCAGCCCCACGGCCAGCAACATGAAGGTGGTCTGCAGCACATCGGTCCAAATGATGGTCTTGACGCCCCCCTTATAAGTATAAAGGTAGAGCAGGATCAGGAAGACAAGCGTGACCAGCGCAAAGGCTGTCAGGCCACCGCCTGCCGTCCATTCGCGCGGCAGGAAGGCGTGAAAAACCACCATCACCACAAAGATGCGGACCGCAGCGCCCAGGAGGCGGGAAACCATAAAGACGACGGTTCCCGTACGATGACTCTGCGGGCCGAAACGCTCCCCCAGCCAGGTATAGATGGAGGTCAGGTTCATCCGGTAATAGAGCGGCAGCAGTACCTTGGCCACCACGATATAGCCCCCCACAAAGCCCAGTACGAGGGGCATATAGTAGAAGTTCTGCACCCAGACGTTGCCCGGTACCGAGATAAAGGTCACCCCCGAGATGGAGGCGCCCACCATGCCGTAGGCCACCACGGGCCAGGGGGCCTTGCGGTCACCGGCGAAGAAACTCCGCCCGGCCGTGCGGCGCGCCGTCAGATGCGAAATGACAAACAGCAGGACGGTATAGAGCGCGAAAGCCGCCAGAAACCAGACGAAGGGAAACTCGTGCTGCATGATCTACGGTCTGAATACCTGACGGTTGGCAATGGAGCGTCCGAGCGTCAGTTCGTCGGTATATTCCAGATCGTCGCCGAAGCCCACGCCGCGGGCAATGGCCGTCACCTGCACGGGCAAATCAGCGATACGTTTGTAGATATAGAAGGAAGTGGTCTCCCCTTCCATTCCGGTGCTCAGCGCCAGGATGACTTCACGGATATCTCCGCGGGAGAGCCGCTCCACGAGGGCGTCGATGGGAAGATCACCGGGGCCGATCCCGTCCATGGGCGAGATGATGCCACCCAGAATGTGATACAGGCCACGATACTCTCCGGTATTCTCAATGCTGAAGACATCGCGCAGGCTCTCTACCACACAAACCGTGGCGTGGTCGCGACGCGCATCGTTGCAAAAGGGGCAATTCTCATCATCCGAGATCATTCCGCAGGTCGGGCAGTAGTGAATGTCCGTCTTGAGCCGACGGAAGGATTCCGAAAAATGCGCCACATTCTCCGCGGGCTGCCGCAGCATATGCAGGGCGAGCCGCAGGGCGGTTTTGCGTCCTACGCCGGGCAGCGAAGCGAACTGTTCCACCGCCTCGGAGAGCAGGTCAGAGTGATAGCTGTTCATGGCGATGATACTCGGTAAGGGCTTCGATGGGCCGCTGGACGATGGTTCCCTGACGCATGCCGGCAGCCGTCAGACAACGTCCGAGCAGTTCGCGAAAATGCCAGGCCACCGAACCGGTGAAGTGAACGGGATAGCGGCGATAATCGTACTGCGCCACGTTCCGTAGCAGAAAAGCATCGAATCCGTTACGCAGTAAATTCTTGATATACGGATGGTTACCGTGTTCTTCAATAAAGGGAGCGAAGGAGGCCAGATAGCGGCTCGGAAGCGGCTCGCGATAGACCTTCTGCACGATGGTGGGATAGTCGATTCCGAAACGGCGGGCCAGTTCATCCGTCAGGTTCTGCGGAAGCAATCCCTTGACATAATCCGAGAGCAACTGCTTGCCGAGCCAGGCGCCGCTCGCCTCGTCACCCAGAATGAAGCCGCCGGCACGGACGTTCGACACAATCTGTACTCCGTCATAGAAGCAACTGTTGGAACCGGTGCCCAGGATGCAGGCGATACCGGGTTTGGTGCCGCAAAGCGCGCGGGCCGCCGCCAGCAGATCCGATGCCGCTTCGCAGGTGGCATCCGGAAAAACCTCCTGCAGCGCGTCACATACCCTGGAGGAGACTTCCTCCGAAACGATGCCCGCCCCATAGAAGCAGATACACGCCACATTCTGATGATCACCCAATTGCGGCAGCAACTCTTCGCGCAACACGCGGATAATGGCATCCCGATCCATAAAGACCGGATTAATCCCCTGGGTGGTAGCGGAAACCGGAGTCCCCTCCCCAATCAAGCGCCAGTCTACGCCGGTAGAGCCGCTGTCAGCAATCAGAATCATTTTATTCCTCCACAAATACGCTACGGAAATACCAGTTCCTGATACCGATGATACAGGAGACAATGTAAATCACATAGAGCAATCCCATCCAGAGCAGGCCGCTGCCGCCGTTGAAGAAGGGATAGACAAACATGATGACAGCCGCTACGTTGACGACCATCCAGATGAGCCACTGCTCCCGCCAGGACTGGCTGAGCCAATAGGTAGCCAGCATACTCAGCACGGCTACGGCTGCATCCCAGATGGGCTTTCCGGGGATGTCACCCGGCGCCGGCGTCTGCAGGCGGGTGAAGAGAATGGCCAGTCCGGCGAAGCCGGCCAGGGCGATCGCGGAACTGATTAGCGCACGCCGGACATTGAGCCGGCGCACCAGCAGTTTTCCTTCCGTTTCCGGATTGACGCCGCCGTGCTGCTCCGCCGCATCCTTGCGCTCTTTGGCCCAGGCACGGATGCCGTAGGCCGAGAGCACGATATAATAGAACTGGATGAGCCCCATCGAGATGAAACGGCTGTGGAAATAGACCAGGATGTTGAGCACCGAGGCGATAATCATGAAGAGCCACATCGAATGCGCCTTCTTCACCTCAAGCACCACGTAGGCAACCCCGAAGGCCATGGCCAGCAGCTCGATGATTTTCCAAAAAAGAACCATGCGTCAGAATGTTACGGTCAACTTAAAAATCGCGTTGCAGGGCGCCTGCGGGAAGAGGCCCGCCTCGGTGTAGGTGTCCCCGTTCTGGAACACGGCCCGATAGACCCACGCATCCGCCTCGTACTTCCTGCTGAGCAAGTTATCTACAAAGATAGACATTTTTACGTTATCCGTGAGCGCATAATGGGCCTGCAGCGCAAAGACATCGTAGGCCTTGAGCATGCGATCCTCGCTGGCGGTATTGTCCCAGTACTGCTTGCCGACATACTTCCACGACAGCTTGATCTCCAGCGCTTTGAGCGGCGTAAAGGACAGCGCGGCCATGCCGATGGCGCGCGGAGAGAGCAGGATGTCGGTTTTGTCAAAGTGCTCCTTCTGCTGGCCGACGAAGTTCCAATCCGTGGAATTGTCGTAAAGATCCACGTAGTTGGTGTAGTCCAGGATCTTGTTGTTGCTGAGCGTCAGGTTGCCCTCCGCACGAAGCCAGGGAGCGACCTGCGCGCCGGCGGTCAGTTCGATACCGCGGCGATAGCTGCGCGGGACGTTCTGCTTGATGGCGTAGCCTGTCTCGGAGAGCAGGCCGGTGGCCAGCAACTGGTCCTTGTATTCCATCAGATAGACGTTGGCGCCCAGGGCGAAGCGCGCTCCGGCGTAGTTGTAGCCAAACTCGTAGTCCAACATCCGTTCGGGCCGGATCTCGTCCTCCCTGCCCGATTTGATGGATTCCTTGATATCGCTGCGGCTCGGCTCGCGGTGGCCCATCGCCACGGAGGCGTAGAGCGAACCCGATTGCGTCAGCTGCCATGAGAAGCCTGCCTTGGGATTGAAGAAGTCGTAGTCGCGGTCAAAAGCCAGTGAGACATGATCCTTGTCGTCGCCCGTAATTACCTGTCCGATATGGCGATACTGCAAGTCGGCATAGAGGTTCACGCGCTCCAGCGCCCGCCACTCACCGCGCAGGAAGGCGGCCAGATCGTGTTTCTTGCCGTTATTCAGATAATAGCTTGGATCCTGCGTGCCGTCGGAATTCTTGTAGAAACCGAAGTGGTCTCCATTGTAATAAGAATAAGCCAGGTCGGCGATGGCCGTCAGCCGGGGGGCGCTCCATTTCAGCGCCGTATTCGTGGCGTAATATCCGTTGTCCATGGCCTGACGGAGCCAGAAGTCGCCCTTCACGCCTGTCTCCTTGTTCTTGCTCTTGTAGTTCTCGTAGTAGCCAACGCCGTCCGTATAATGCAGCGTGGTGGTCCAGACCAGATTCGGGGAGAACTGGTGGGTAAAGATGCCCTGGACGTGCTGCTGGATGTAGTTGTCGCTGTCGCCTTGATAACCGTCGATCTGTCCCTTGCATACCGTCGGGTTGTAGCGGCGGTTGGTTTCCAGCATGTCGGGCGGGCAGCCTTCCCAGGTGATACCGGAATGCTGCGAGCCCAAGATATAGTTCAGTTTCAGCGAGTTGTTGCCACGCAAATAGCTCACGCCCCCGAAGAGTGAATGGAGTCGCGCCCACGCGTTGTCCAAATAACCGTCGGTTTGGTTGTAGGAGTAGCGCAGATCCAGCGAAAGTCCGTTAGCCAGGCGGCCGCTGCCCGCCGCCGCACTCACGATGGCGGTGCGGTAGGAGCCGGCCGAGAGTTCTACCTCCCCGTAGGGCAGTCCCTGCGGCAGAGCGGTCTGCATGTTGATGCTGCCGCCAAAGGCGCCCGGGCCGTTGACTGAGGTACCGATACCGCGCTGCAGCTGCACCGAGTTCAGCATGCCGGAGAGTCCCGGGATGTTCACCCAGAAGACCTCCTGCGATTCGGCATCGTTGAGCGTAATACCGTTGATGGTCACGTTGATGCGGGTGGCATCGCTGCCGCGCAGCCGCATCTTCGAGTAGCCGAGCCCCGTGCCGCCTTCGTTCATCGAGACCACCGAGGGCTGCAGCGAGAGGGCCATCGGCAGCGAAGAGAGGGTGCTGGCCGAATGGAGTTCCTTCCCGGAAAGGTCGGTATGGGCCACCGGCGTACGCACACCGGCGCGGAAGGCCGTCACGACGGTACTGTCAAGGGATTCGTTTTTTTCGTCTTGCGCGCTTGCGCAGAGCGGGAGCAGCGCCATGGCTGCCAGTAAGAATAGCTTTTTCATTTTCTCGTTCCTCCGCCGGTATTATCCGGATCAGGTTCATAGGGTATGTTCTCAGCCGAGTGGGCACCCCTTGTGAAATGTTTGCGGGGGCAAAGATACAATAATAATGTATATCTTTGTCTGCTGATAAACGGCCTCGCCCATGAAACGCCTCCTGTTTTTCGCTTTGGTCTTGACGCTCTGCTGCGCCGCCCTCCCCGGCTGCGCCGGACAGTCGCGCAAAAATGCCGAAACCAAGAAGGCCGCGGAGGTGAAAAAGCCCGCTGCAGCGGTGAAGGTCGATCGTTTCAAGTACCAGCTGGTCAGCGAATACAAACACGATGCGGGCGCCTACACGCAGGGCCTCTTTTTCCATGATGGCAAACTCTACGAGAGTGCCGGTCAGTACGGCGAATCTTCCCTGCGCATCGTAGATCTTGAAACCGGCAAAGTCCTGAAGCAAAAGAGCTTCGCCCGCCGATACTTCCTCGAGGGCGCCTGTGTGCTCGACGGCCGGCTCTACGTGCTGACCTGGAAAGAGAATGTTTGCTTTATCTGCGATCCGGCCACGCTCGAACAGCGCGGACAACTGCGCTACAGCGGCGAAGGCTGGGGCCTCACGACCGATGGCAAGAGCCTGATTATGAGTGATGGAACGGCCGTCATCCGCTACCGCAACCCGCAGACCTTCGCGGTGGAGCGTGAATTGACGGTGCGCTACAACGGACAGGATCTCGCCTGGCTGAACGAACTCGAGTACTTCGGCAGCCACATCTGGGCCAACGTCTATGGGCTGGAGCTGCTGGTCTGCATCGATCCCGAAACGGGCAACGTCGTCTCCGATATCGACTGCCGCGGCATTCTGCCGGCCAACCTGAAGAAGCCCTCAACGGACGTTTTCAACGGCATCGCCTACGACGCCGAACACGACGCGCTCTACGTCACGGGCAAGTACTGGCCCAAACTCTTCCGCATCCGGAAAACCAAATAGTTTGTATCTTTGCCGCCAGAAGGTGGGACAAGTCCGTCGCCGCAGTTTTTGACTGTGGAGGAAAGTCCGGGCAGCGCAGAGCACCTCCCTGTGGAAAGCACAGACAGGCGTAAGTTTGTGAGGGGCGTAACAGAAAACAACCGCCCGCGGGTTCTCCCGCAGGTAAGGGTGAAAACGTGAGGCAAGAGCTCACGGCCGGTGACGGCGACATTACCGGCGTACGCTTCGGAGGGCTGCAAGGCCAAATATACCGGCAGATGAGGGCTGCTCGCCCGATGCCGGGGGGTAGGCTGCGATAGATAAATGACGGGCGCCGCGCGACAAGGTTGCAACTTAAAATGCGGTCCGCGGAGACAGAACTCGGCTTATCGTCCCACCTTTTTTTTTCTAAGTATAAACTTTTTACTATCTTTGCAGTCCCCTTTGGGAAGCAAGCCACTTTAGCTCAGTTGGTAGAGCAGCGCATTCGTAATGCGCAGGTCGTCAGTTCGAGCCTGATGAGTGGCTCAAAAAAAAGAGATGCACGGCTGTGCATCTCTTTTTTTTTGTAACCTATTCGATAATTGAGAGTTTCTCGCGGGCTTCGGAGGCTTTCATCAGGTTGAAGTGCCACCATTCCGAGGAGATGGGCAGAAGGCCCTGGTCGGTCATAACCTTTCGGAGGAGCAGACGGTTCTCCAACTCGCGCTGAGTGATGCGGCCCGTGGCGAGCAGTTCCTCCTCGTGGTCGGGACGAGCCTCGTCGCCAAAGAAATCATAGTTCGAACCCATCGGGAAGGGAACCCCGGCGCAATCAATCAGGCTTACATCGACAGCGGCGCCGAAATTGTGAAGGCCGTTGCCCTTGTAAGGATTGGCCACGAACATCTCCCACGGCGTGCCGACCACCACATCCCACATCTCTTTCTGAACGCTGATGGGCCGCGCGGCGTCATAGATGATCAGGTTGGCCGTGGAGTTGAGTTCTTTCAATTCCTTGGCGGCAGCGGCAAGCTTCTGTGCCAGTTCAGGACGCATGAAGGCTTTGGTGAAACCATGATAGAGCTGACGTCCCATGAAATTGTAGGGACCGGTATAAATCAGCTGCACGGCAATCGTCGAATCGACATCGTGGATATCCACCAGACCGGCTGCACGCATGGCTGCCTCCTTGGGGGTATCGGGGCCGAGATTGGTCTCGAAGTAAGATAGATAACTCTTATAGTCGGCATTGGCTGAATTCTGCTTGCAGGCCGCCAGGGAGACAAGCAGCAAGGCGAGCGCAAGAAGGCGCCCCGCGACAGCGAAATAAGACCGCTTCATACGATTATCCTATTGAATTTCAAACAGATTCAGGAAACCGGTCATCATAAAGACGCTTCGGATGGCGGGGGTGATATTGCGAACAATCACCTTGCCGCCTTTCTCCGCAGCAGCTTTGCGAAGGGTGAGGAAAATACGAAGTCCCGAGCTGGAGATGTATTCGAGCTCCGTGCAGTCCAGAATGATGGTTCCGCCGGCAGCCCCTACCAGCGTCTCCACATCGTTCGCGATATCCTGCGAAGCAGGCGTATCAAGCCGGCCGCGCAGCTGGGCCGTCACTTCGTTTTCTTGTTTGGTAATAATCACTTCCATGGGTTTATAATTTTTTAATCATTGTCAGAATATTCTTGTCGTCGCGACGCTCATAGGAAACCTCGTCCATGATGGTCCGGACCAGATGGATGCCGAGTCCGCCAATGGGACGCTCTTCAACCCCTGCATTGAGATTGACATCGGGAGCGGCCGTGGGATCGAAGGGTTTTCCACTATCTATAATCTTGAAAATCAGGAAATCGGGCTCAATCGTGGCCTCAACTTCCACACTGGCCCGCGTCCCTTCCGGGTAGGCATAGAGCATCACGTTGACCACCGCCTCCTCAAGCGCCAGGTTCAGACTCGTCGTCACTTCGAGCGATACCTGTTTCTCTTCTGCCACCGATTCTACGAACTCAGCCAGCGAAGGGACCTCCTTGATATCATTGTGCAGGACAATCCGGCGGACATCGCTGGACTGGTCAGGGTGACCCAGATAGTGGATGAAGAGCAGGGTGAGGTCGTCGCTCTGCGGTGCATCGCCCACATATTCGGTAACTGCTTTCCGGATGTTCTCCAGATGCGCGTCGGCACTCTTGCGGCCGTGAAGGACTACCTCGACACGCTCCTCGCCGAACTGCTCGTGCGCAATGTTTTCAGCCTCGGTGAGACCATCCGTGTAGAGGAACAGCGCATCGTCATAACAAAGTGCGATCTCCTGCTCGCGGAAATCCATTCCGCCCACGATGCCGAGCGGAAGATTCGGTTCCACCGGCAGGGGCTGGATGGTATCGGTCAAGGTCAGTGGCGCATTGTGACCGGCATTGCAATAGCGCAGATGGCCCGTCTTCAAATCCAGCACGCCACAGAAGAAGGTGACAAACATGTTGTTTTCGTTCATGTCCGCCATGCTGTTGTTCATGGCCGTAAGAATCCGCTTTGGAGACTCCTCGTGGGCGGAAACGGTGCGGAACATGGTTCGGGTAACGGCCATCACCAGCGAGGCGGGGATGCCCTTGCCGCTCACATCACCGACACAGAAAAAGAGCTTTTCGTCACGAATATAGAAGTCGTACAAATCGCCGCCCACCTCCTTGGCAGGGACGATGGTAGCGGACATATCCAGGTCATACCGCTCTTTAGACTCCGGGAAAATCTTGGGAATCATGGACATTTGGATGGCACTGGCAATCTGCAGTTCGCGGGCCATCCGGTCCTTTCGCTCATTGAGTTCCCGGTAACGGATCTGGCTCTTAAACAAGGACCCGAGAATGAGGATCAGCATCCCGATACCAATAATTTGAAGTACGAAGACGATGGTACCGATCTTCCGGATACTGCCGAAAATCTCATTTTCAGGAATGACGATCGACATGGACCAACCGGTTCGCTCGACAGGCGAAAAATAGACAGAGCTCCTTTTCCCGCCATAACTCACCGTCATATTGCCCGCATTGCCCGAGAGCATCGCACGGCTCAATTCTCCGAAGGTCGCCGTATCTTCCATTTGCGATACTACATCCTGCACCGATGCCTGCATCACCAAGGAGGTATCTGGGCAAACCATGAAGCTTCCGTTGCGGCTGATCATCATGCTGTAGGCAGATGGATAAACCTTGACACTGCCAACGAGATCCGTCAGCCAGTCCAGGGAAATATCGGCCGTCAGGACGGCGGCCGTCCGGTTAAACTGGTCCTTGATAGGAAGGGAGTAAGTGGTCATCAGGACTTCACCGCCACCGACATCGATATAGGGTTCGGACCAATAGCCCGCATCCAGCTCGATAGGTTTCGTGAACCATTCCTGAGAAGGATAATCGTATTCCTCGGTGGCAAGGGACCGGAAAACCAAGCCCTCCTCCCCTTCATATACATAGGGGGAAAAGAGTTTTCTCGAGCGGAGATATCCGGGGACGAGCGCCACGGTGGAGCCCATCACCACGGGATTGTCTTCTACAATGCGCTGCGCCACACGGTAAAGGCTGTCCGGAACATTCAGCGCCCACTGGGCAATCCAGACACTGTTGCGGACGGAAGCCTCCGTCTGATTGACAATATCCATGATCCGGTTGCGAGTGGCCTCCATCTGGCTTTCCGCACGCATCGAGGCCTCTTCCCGGATTCCTTTCTGGGAGAAATAGAGCTGGACCAACGCCGTGGCCTCCAGGGTAATGGCTGCCACGATTACCAGCAACAGGCCCATTCGCGCGGAATGGCGAATCTGCTTTTTATCTGATGTGGAAATGACAGAACGTTTCATAGGATGGAAGCGAGTGCATCACGGAAAACCTGCATCGGCTGGTTCATATCACGCTCAATGATCAGGGTTTTCAGTCCGGCATACGGGCGAATCTCCGATTCGATATCCGCCAGAGGGCGGTCAGCCCCGAAATAGGCCGGCGCAAATTGACGCCAGAACTCACGGGCGAGGGCGCCGGACATATGGAAAGTCTCCTGAATGAAGGGCTCCGGGCTTAAGGTGCAGCAAAGATAAACCATGGCCACATCAAAGAGGTGGTTGCCATAGCAGAAATCCCCCAGATCAATGAAGTACCGCTTGTCCCCCACGAAAATCACATTGCTGTACTGAAGATCGCCGTGAATGGCCGTATCTTCATCCGGGGTATCCGCGATAAAGCGGGCGATCCGGTCTTTCTGCGCCTTGGTGAAGAAGGGATTCTCCGCGAGGAGGCGGTAATAACGATCCTTCACGTTCTCAAAAAGATTTGTATCTACGTGCGTCGCATGGAGCTTGAGGCACATTTCGGCGAACTCCTGGGCAAACTGATGAACCTTTTCCGGTTCGTCCGCCGTTGCGCGGGAGTAGGATTTCTTGCCCACGATCCGGTGGAAACGGATGCCGTAACGGCCATCTTCGGTAACCACATATTCGCCGGGTTCCGGAGTGGGAATACCGGACTCATAGACTTTGCGTGCCAGCAGCATCTCATCCAGCGGCTGCTGAATCTTGCCCGGGAAGTAGAGTTTCAGCATCACTGACGGATCGGTCTTGTGGTCATAGCTCTCTCCGTTGGCGCCGCCGCCGGAAAGGACATAATCGTCGAGGTTTATCCTGATAGGGTCCATTTATTTGGAAAATACTTGATTGATAAGTTGTTCGAATTCTTGAAAAGCAAAGGTGCCGGAGAGTTCCCGCAGGGCGTCTGCCAAGCCGCGGTAATGCCATTCATGCTCGGCCGGGTCGCTTACGTGGAAGAGGCTCCAGAAGGAATCGCCCTTCTGCGCATAGTCCCGCGCAATGGCGCGCATGTTGGAAAGCTTGTCACCCAGAGCCACCATCTTGGCCTCGCGGGAAGCGCGGGAGAGGCGGTCAATCGCGGCCTGCTTGCGGGCATGCCAGCTCTCCTCTTCGGATACGCCGGCTTCAAAAGTGTCGCTCTCATCGGCCACCAGGTGCGCGATGCGGTCTCCGAAAGCTTCGCGAAGCTGCTCCACCGTCACGTCGGTGTCCTCTACCGTATCGTGCAGCGCCGCAGCGGCCAGCAATTCCTGGTCCGGGGTCATCGTGGAAACGATAGCCACCGCCTCCATGGGATGAACGATGTACGGAAAACCTTTGCCACGACGCTCCGTACCGGCATGCGCACGCACCGCAAAGAGAATGGCGCGGTCAAGCAGTTCTGTATTGAGAGGTTTGTTAGCCATCGGTTATTGGTTCATAAAAGGTAAATCTTTCGTCTGTTCCACCAGGAACTCCGCCATTCCCTCATTGCTCTCGTTGGGGCCGTTCAGGATCTCCAACATAAAGCGAAGACCGGCGCGACCGCCACCGTTTTTGAGAATATAGGCCGTGCAGAGGTTCTGCGGAGCAACCGCGGACGAAAGAATATCGATATCGGTGAGACCGATCTGGAAGCAAGCAATCTGATAGGCCGCCTCCGAATAGTCCTTGATGAGGTTGGATACTTCTCCCAGGGTCTTGAAACCCAGCTCTTTGAGGAGCGGAAGAAAACGGGAGAGATCCACCTCTTGGATCTCCGCCTGGTTGAGCGAGGCTATCCTGCGGGTAAGCCGGGCAAAGGGGTGAATGGAGAGATAACTGCGAAAGGAATCGCCATCCAGAGGCACCTCATCCAGATTACCGGAAGCCACAAGGCTCTGAACCTGACGGCGGTAGTCGGAGATCTCGCGGCGGATGCGGCTGAACTCGTCATCCACCAGTTCCAGCATGCCCGCCAGACGGCTGAGATTGCGAAGATAGACCTTGGGGATCTCCACGCCGCTCTTGTAGCCGGTATCGTGGTTCATGTTTGCCCAGGCGTGCTGTAACACGGTACGCATCTGCACTTCAAACCGTATCTTGTTGATTTCCGGGTGTTCCGGATCGTGATAGGCCGACTCGGGAATGCGGCAGATATAGTGAAGGGAGAGAGAGCCGAAACTGTCAATCTCATGCACTTTGCGC
>JAEEGL016398238.1_pt1 | contig 17102 bp, 15 predicted proteins | sample 9134231 | NCBI WGS metagenome assembly JAEEGL01 (sample SAMN16246548, study PRJNA631951) | gut metagenome | biome: gut microbiome; feature: rumen; material: fiber-attached | host: Bos | place: Iran: Karaj | collected 2018-10
ATCGGCAGCGGCACTCGGAATAGAGGCATTAGTGCTTACACACGGTTGCTCCGATCCATTGTATCGAAGATCCGCGCGCGTGAGCATGGGAACGGTATTTCAGATTCCCTGGACCTTTGCGGATAAGGATCATGATACGGTGCGAGTCCTTAAAGATGAAGGATATACGACCGTAGCGATGGCGCTTTCTCCGGAGGCGGTTTCCGTAAAAGATCAGAAGATAAGATCCGCGGATAAACTTGCCGTGATCCTTGGAAACGAATGCTACGGATTGAAACCGGACACTGTATCGGAAAGCGATATCGTAGCGATGATCCCAATGAGGAACGGAGTGGATTCGCTGAATGTAGCGGCTGCAAGTGCTGTAGTTTTCTGGGAGTTATCTGCAGGGGGTGAGGAGTGAACGATATGAATCGGAATAAACCGGGACTGAGCATGAATACAGAGATCAGGTCGGGGCTGATCTTTAATACGGTGATCGCTGTGCTGGTGATGGTCGGTGTGATAGTGATGATCCATTCAAAGGCGAATGCCACCGGACTTACGGAATCGGGATGGGCCAATCTTAAATTCTATACGGTCCTGTCCAATATATTTGCGGGAGTGGTCGCACTGGTCCAGATCATAATGTTTCTTAAGGGACGCGGATATCTGAAGGTCCTTAAACTCACATCTGCAGCGGCCGTTACACTTACTTTTCTCGTGGTTGCGGGGTTTTTCGGCCCGCTGTACGGCTGGATCAAACTGTATAAAGGCTCAAATCTGTTTTTTCATCTGATCGTGCCGTTGCTGTGCGTGATAGAGTTTGTTTTTTCGGGAGATGACGGAAAGATCAGTCTGAGAGACTGTGTCCTGGCATCGCTGTCTACACTCGTCTACGGATCGGTGTATCTGATCAACATCCTTATAAACGGAAAAGGGGTATGGCCCGAGTCGAATGACTGGTACGGATTCCTTAACTGGGGATTCGGTATGGGTATGGTCATTTTTGCCGGGATTGTTGCGGTAAACTTTGGCGTGGCATGTGCCCTGCGCAAGCTCAGAAGAAAACGGAAATGATCGGTCAGGTCACGGGTTTCTTGATGCCGCAATTCGGAAATCAGTCCTCGGGTTTCTTAAGGCCGCAGTCCGGGAATCAATCCTCGGGTTTCTTGATGCCACAGTCCGAGCAATACTTTCCTGTGTTTTTTTGTCCGCATTCGGGACAGAACCATGTTTCTCCGGCATCTGCCGAGTCACCGTTTTCTCCGGAAGTATTATCCTGATCTGCCGGTTGGTGGTACTGCATCCAGGCATCTGACAGCTCATTTTCCACAGCTTCAAATGCAGTGAGTCCGTCTTCCGGCATGTCATCGGAGGAAGCACTTATCATGTTTCCGGCAGGGTCGGGGAATGCTACGGAATAGTACATGCCGCGAAGCCCGGTTCCGTCCTTCCAATCTGCCATTCCGTAATTTCTTACGATGTTCATGCAGTAAGTCCAGGTATCTTCCGGGACGAGACAGCAGGACCGGTGTTTGGCCCCACCGTTTCTGGTTTCCAGTGTCAGGATCGATCCGCTGCCTTCTTCACGCTCATATAACTTGTATTCCTTATAATCGCTATCTTCTTCTGCGGTTATTTCCTTCTCGAAATAATAGAAGAGCAGGTTATCTTCATCGATCTCCACTTCAAGATCCTCCGGGGGTTCTGGGGAGAAACTTGCGCCCGGATCATATTCCATGGAGTTTCTGGAACTCACATGCATAGTCACGTCGTGTTCCGGCATGCTGAAAGTGAATACATAACCGTGATCGTTGTCGTATTCCTGCTTCATCCTGACATCATCGTCACACGAGAAATGATAATCCGTATCAGTGGCGATCATCCCGTAGTAGACAGTTACCGTTTCACCCGGAGCATATGAGGTTTTCTTTGATTCAAAACCATAGCCGTCGAAATTCAACTGATATTTCTGATTTCCGCATCCGCCTATTCCCATGATCATCAAAACTCCTATTATACAGACAATGATTCTTCTCATTATTCCTCGGTCACCTGTTTTTGGTCGATATCAACTGCTTTAGCATGCGTGCTTCGAGTTCATACATCCCTGCTTTAGCCTTTCTGCATGCGTGCTTCGAGTTCATACATCCCTGCTTTAGCCTTTCTGCATGCGTGCTTCGAGTTCATACATCCCTGCTTTAGCCTTTCTGCATGCGTGCTTCGGGTTCATGCATCCCTGCTTTAGCCTTTCTGCTTGCCTGCTTCTTGATTTATGCTTGCCTGCTTCCTGTTTTAAGCTTGTTTGCTCCCTGTTTTATGCTTGTATGCATCCTGTTTTAAGCATGCGCGTTTTCCGTGTCACATGCATTTAGCTTCTTATTTCAGAATATACTGTTCACTGATGTAATACAACAAACTCTTTATTTCGCGTACCCCTCAGAATCCCTGTTTGAACCGCCATCCTTATGTCGTTTTATGACCCAAATGGCAGTTTTCCCTCTTATTGGGTCATACATTGGCGTTCATTACTTGCCGAAGCAGAGAATACATAGGAGCCAAAAAACTTGATTCATGACCCAAATGGCAGTTTTCCCTCTTGTTGGGTCATACATTGGCGTTTATTACTTGCCGAAGCAGAGATTACATAGGAGAAAAAAAGCTTGATTCATGACCCAAATGGCAGTTTTCCCTTTTGTTGGGTCATACATTGGCGTTCATTACTTGCCGAAGCAAAGATTACCTTGGAGCAAAGAAGCTCGATTCATGACCCAAACAGCAATTGTTCATGGAATTGGGTCATACTTTGCCCGAAATGATGAAATATCGTAAAATATAAAAAGCGTCTCTCGGGTCGAAAGCACCGGATAAGCATGCAGGAGCGGAAACAAAGCTGCGAATGCGGCAGGCGGCGAGCAGAAGCGGAAACCCTTGCGGCGGATGCACCGGTAAGCAAGCAGAAGCAGTATCATAGGATCACGTAACATCGTACATGACCGATAAGAGCAAGAGAAATATATATAAATGGGAACCCTGGTTCTTCATATTCTTCGGTCTGTTCCACCTGCACAGGATATGGGCCCTGATCGACAGAGAATCATACGCTTCCTTCTGGCTTGGAATCATGAGGAACAGGGGCTTTGTCTATTTCCTGCTTATGGGGATACTGTCAGCTCTGTGCATCCTCGGAATAGTTACGTTCTTTCGTGAGACCGGAAGAAACTATCCGTGGAGACTGATCTATCTGTGCGGTGGGGCATATCTGTTATTTGATCTGTTTGCCATCGCGGTCGGACTTAAATTCTGGCACAGGCTGCTTGATAAGATGTTTGATACAGGATCCGGATCCTGGAATCTCATCTGGGGATCCTTCATACTTCTGGGCGGTGTTGTATTTGCATTGGGAATCTGCCTGCTGAGAAAAAAACTGCTATCCGGAAGATGAGCCCTGCTATTCGAAAGAAGATCATCGCTATCCGGCAGATGAATCCCGCTATCCGGAAAAACAACATGATATTTCGATTCCTGCACGGAGGCAGATAAAGGAGAACAAATGAAGAAAGTCTTATTCATCATTTCGCCGGTAATACTGGCTATAGTGTCATGTATATGGTTATTCTATGAGGACGGCAGGTGGTATTCCTACAGACAGGAATGGCCGTGGGGACCTTTACTTGTCATGCATGTTCTGTTTCCGCTGTTTTATCTGGTCGTACTTATCGTGATGATAATAAAGCATATCAACCAAAATACACGTTCGGACTCCGATATATTCTATATCATCACTTCGATAGTGATGAATGCGGCATGCTTCATAGGATTGCTGGTCTTCCTCATTTTCACGAGCGGAATGTGACGAAAAAACTTATCGGTTTCGCAGAATGACATAAAGAGTATCGATCCCGCAGAATGATATAAAAAGTATCGATCCCGCTGAATAATCTGAAGAACTGTGATACCGCTGAATAATCTAAAGAACCGTGACGCCGCAGAATCACATAAAGAACCGTGACAACGCTGAATAACATAAAGGAGGATACCCGATGGTTTTTGACAGCAGAACGATCACATTAAAAGACGGAAGAAAGTGTATATTACGCCCTGCGCAGCCCGATGACTCCGCGGATCTGATCGAATACATGGAAAAAACAGCCGGAGAGACACAGTTCGTACTGCGATATCCGGATGAAGTAAACTATACGGTTGAACAGGAACGGGAGATCCTGGGTAATATCCTTAATGATCCGGGACAGGTCATGATGGCCGGCATAGTGGACGGAAAACTTGCCGGAAACTGCAGCATTAACGGAATAGGTGCAAGAAGAAAGATCCGTCACCGCTGCTCACTGGCCATTACTCTGTACCGTGAATATTGGAATCTGGGCATCGGCGCCGCCATGATCGACTATCTTGCCGAACTGGCCAAGCAGATCGGATATGAGCAGATCGATCTTGAAGTCGTTGAGGATAATACCAGGGCGCAGGCTTTATACAAAAAGTGCGGCTTTGAAGAATCCGGAAAAAGGACCAGAGCGCTCAGGTTTGATGACGGGACTTACCACGATGAGATCCTGATGACTAAAATACTCTGAGTCGGATTTTGACGCCCGGGGGAGTATCAGAATCTCCCCTTGTATATAGGTCGGGTAATCTCTATAATTGATACAGAATGTTTACGGGAGAAATAACAAAAACCTTGTAAATACAACGATTCACAAGGTTTTGATGAAGAGCTGGAAAAGGGACTTGAACCCTCGACCTACTGATTACGAATCAGTTGCGCTACCGACTGCGCTATTCCAGCTAATGAAAAACACAAAATGTATTATATATGAATGATTCGGGATTTGCAACTAACTCAAAACAGATAGCTCTGGTTCCCGCATACGAGCCGGAAGAGATCATGATCGAACTGCTTAAGCAGCTGAAAGATAAAGCGCTTAATGTGATCATCGTCGATGACGGATCTGGAGATGCCTACAGTGATCTGTTTAAGAGAGCGGAAGAATACGGAACGGTTTTGGTTCACCCGCAGAACATGGGAAAAGGGTGTGCGATCAAGACCGGATTGAAATATATATACGGGCATTTCGAAGCTCCGTATACGGTAGTCACAGTTGATGCGGACGGACAGCACAGGATCGACGACGTCATGCGCGTGTGTGCGCGTGCGGGTGCAGAGCCTGATGCCCTGGTTCTCGGAAGCCGCAAGTTTAACGGCAAGGTACCGCTCAGAAGCCGGTTCGGCAACACCGTGACCAGGTTCGTTTTCAGGATATCCAGCGGTAAGAAGGTATATGACACACAGACCGGACTGCGCGCTTTTTCGGATAAGCTCATCCCGAGGCTGACGGAGATAGACGGAGAGCGGTATGAGTATGAGATGAACGTGCTCATGCGGTTTTCGCGGGATGATATACCGATCCGGGAAGAATGGATCGAGACCGTCTACATCGATGACAACAGTTCGACGCATTTCGACACTATCAGGGATTCGTGGAAGATATATAAGGAGATCCTAAAGTTCTCCGGTGCGTCTCTGATCAGTTTCTGCGTTGACTATTCTCTCTATTGCATATTGAATGCCGTGACGGGGCAGTTGCTTTTTTCAAACGTGGCTGCCAGAATAGTGAGCGCGACCGTCAACTATACGTTGAACCGTAAGATGGTGTTTAACAGCAAGGCGCCTGTTCTTAAGTCGGTCCTTCAGTACATAGCGCTTGCCGTGTTCATAATCGCATGTAATTCGGCACTGCTCAAACTGCTGACCGGAATAGGCCTTAACAAATATCTGATCAAGATCCCGGTCGAGCTTGCGATGTTTATTGTGAGCTGGTCGGTCCAGCATCTGTTCATTTTCGGGACCGGAGAAAACTCCAAAAGCGGAGAATCAAATCAATTCGAAGAAAAATCAGGAGGTAAAGCATGAAGATCTTAGTAACGGGAGGAGCGGGATACATAGGTTCACATACCGTAGTTGAACTGCTCGAGAACGGTTATGATGTGGTAGTTGTCGACAATCTCTCAAACTCATCCGAGAAAAGCTTAAATCGCGTAGAAGAGATCACCGGCAAGACAGTTAAGTTTTATAAGGCGGACACTCAGGATGCTGCAGCCATGAACGATATCCTTGATAAGGAAAAAGTCGATGCCTGCATTCATTTTGCGGGACTCAAGGCTGTGGGAGAGTCTGTTTCCAAACCCTGGGAGTACTACGAGAATAACATTCAGGGTACGCTGGTACTCGTGGATGCGATGAGAAAGCACAATGTGAAGAACTTCATCTTTTCATCTTCCGCAACGGTATACGGCGATCCCGAGTTCATACCGATCACCGAGGAATGCCCCAAGAAAGCATGCACAAATCCTTACGGATGGACGAAATCAATGCTTGAGCAGATCCTTTCCGATATACAGAAAGCGGATCCTGAATGGAATGTGATCCTGCTCAGATATTTTAATCCCATAGGTGCGCACAAGTCTGGCAAGATCGGGGAGAATCCCAACGGTATCCCGAACAATCTGATGCCTTACATCACTCAGGTTGCCGTGGGCAAACTGCCGGAACTCGGAGTCTTTGGAGACGACTACGATACTCCCGACGGAACCGGTGTCAGAGATTACATCCATGTTGTGGATCTGGCAAAAGGCCATGTCAAGGCTCTTGATAAGATAAAGGAAAACTGCGGTCTTAAAATCTATAATCTCGGAACCGGACACGGCGTGAGCGTCCTCGAACTGGTTCATACATTTGAGGAGACGACCGGACAGAAGATTCCTTATTCCATCAAGCCCAGACGTCCCGGCGATATCGCAACATGTTATGCATCGGCTGATCTGGCCGCAAAGGAACTTGGCTGGAAGGCTGAATTCGGAATAAAAGAGATGTGCGAGGACTCATGGAGATGGCAGTCTCAGAATCCCAACGGTTTTGAGGAATGATATGAGCGGACATGTGAAGTTTTCGGAAAAGAAAGTAGACCAGTTCATGTCTTATGTACTGATCATCGTCGGAGCACTCATGGCCAGTTTTTCCGTAGCTTGCATCCTGATACCGAATGATGCGATCGATTACGGTACAGCGGGAATCGCCATCATAGTGAGCAAACTGACGGGCTTTAACCTGTCGATATGTGTTTTTGTAATCTTCCTTCCGTTCATGATAGCCGGATTTCTGATGCTCGGACGTAAGTTTGGATTAAAAGCACTTGCGGGTTCGCTTGCTTATACCATAGGGATAGAAGTCTTTGAGGAGATACCGTTTGAACTGAACACGGAACATTTCCTGGCGGTCGCATTCGGAGGAGCGATCCTGGGCGCGGGATTATCATTGATACTTCGTCACGGTGGATGTATCGACGGTTCGGAGATCTTTGCCAATATCATCGTGCGTAAGATATCTGATATCACAGGCAAGAACTTCAGTATGTCCTATATCCTGATAGGATTTAACGCGTGCGTATACATGGCGGTATTCCTTCTTTTGAACAGGAATGCGGCGCTGATGAGTCTGCTCGTGTATATCGTGGCTACGATGATAATCGATCACTATACCGACCACTTCGAGGCCATCAAACAGGTGACGATCATCACCAAGAATACGGATGATCTGATGAAGGACATCAAAAACGAGCTTAACAAGACCTGCACGATCATGGATTCTTACGGCGCGATAAGCGGCGAGAACAAGACACTGATCTGCTATATCAACTATTTCGAACTTCAGAAGATGAAGGATATCATATCACGTCATAAAGGGACATTCAGTACGGTCACCACTATAGACGAGATACTCAGATAAAAAACGAATTACGAGGAGACATTAAAATGAGCGGATTTTTCGGAGTTGCATCGAAAGAGAAATGTACCTTTGATCTGTATTTCGGTACCGATTATCATTCACATCTCGGTACCAGGAGAGCCGGAATGGCGGTTTATGATCCCGAGACCGGTTTTTCCCGTTCGATCCACAGCATTGAGAACACACCCTTCAGGACCAAGTTCGATAAGGAACTGCCTGACCTTGACGGACATTACGGAATAGGCTGCATTTCCGATTATGAAGCACAGCCGATCCTGCTCAGATCGCATCACGGAACCTTTGCGATAACCACGATCAGCAAGATCAATAATGCCGAAGAACTGGTCAAAGATATCGTGGACGAGGGGACGCATTTCTTCGAGATGAGCAACGGAGAGATCAATGCGACCGAACTGGTAGCGGCCCTCATCAACCGCAAGGAAAACATCATAGAGGGCATCAAATATGCTCTGGATGTGATCGAGGGATCCTTGAGTCTTCTCATCCTCACTCCCAAAGGAATATATGCGGCGCGTGACAAGCACGGACGTACTCCCGTCATTCTCGGAAAAAAGGACGGTGCAAGATGTGCCTGCTTTGAAAGCTATTCATATCTGAATCTTGGCTACAGCGATGACAGAGAACTCGGGCCCGGCGAGATAGTCGTATTTGACGAAAACAGCGTTAAGACACTAGTAAGTCCCGGAAAGGACATGAAGATATGTACTTTCCTCTGGGTATACTACGGGTACCCGTCAGCGGTTTACGAGGGTATCAATGTAGAACAGATGAGATATAACTGCGGCGCCAACATGGCTAAGCGCGATAATGTAAAAGCGGATATCGTAGCCGGCGTTCCGGATTCCGGTACGGCACATGCAGTCGGTTATGCAAACGAATCGGGCATTCCCTTTTCAAGACCGTTCATCAAGTATACGCCCACCTGGCCTAGAAGCTTCATGCCCACGATGCAGACCAAGAGAAATCTGATCGCACACATGAAACTGCTGGCCGTTCATCAGCTGATCAAGGACAAGAGCATGCTGCTCATCGATGATTCGATCGTTCGCGGAACACAGCTTCGCGAGACCACGGAATTCCTGTATGAGAGCGGCGCAAAGGAAGTGCATATCAGACCTGCCTGTCCGCCTCTGTTATACGGCTGTAAGTATCTGAACTTCTCGAGATCCAATTCCGAGATGGAACTGATCACCAGAGCAGTGATCAAAGAGATCGAGGGTGATGATGTATCCGATGAGAAACTTAAGAAATATTCCGATCCCGACAGTGAAGAATACGAAAACATGGTTGAGGCCATAAGAAAGAAACTGAACTTCACGTCGCTTCGCTTTAACCGTCTGGACGATATGCTCGATGCGGTCGGACTTCCGCCCGAGAATCTGTGCACATACTGCTGGAACGGTGAAGAATAGAGTATCAGATGATAACAGGACTTATGCGGCATCCGTCGGTAACGCGGGTGCCGTATTTTTGTGAGATGATCATATCTGCGAGCCTGTCGGAGCGTATGGTCGCATCAAACAGGGGAAGAGCATCGGGAGGGAGAACGGAAGGTGCATCCGCCGCTTTGTTTACGATGGGGATCGAGGCACTCGCCGCGATCGTGTGCATCAGTTCCGAGGCCTCTGACTTAAATCCCAGAAGTCTGGTATAAGGACAGGGGATGAGACAGCCTTCCGAGTCGCGGGTCAAGTCCTTAAGCGCAAGAATGCAATGAAGCATGGCTCGGCTGATCCTCGTGTATGTGAGTTCTTTGGTACGCATTTGTCCGATGAACCCGGAAAGGGAGAAAGGGCTCTCGCTGCTTCTGGTTCCGGCGGCTGTGTTTATGAAACGGTTTGCAAGATCCGGATTCATATCCTGGTATCCGGCGAGTTCTTCGGAAGACCTGGTGAGCAGGACATATTCCGCAATGGTGCTCAGATCGTCCTGTGAGATCGGAAAAGTCTTCTTATATATGGTTGACATAATATCAAAAACGGCATCTGGCATACAGCCCCGGATCGCATCGGGAAGTGCAGCCGATTTTCCGGTGCCGGCATCTGCCAAACCGGCTTTTGTATATCCTTCATCGGCTGAATCTGCATTAAGTACTGACCGGATTGCTTCGGCCGATGCATATTCCGACAGTTCGGTGTCGTGATATCCCTTTCCTGTACGGGGAATGGCGACGGGCCTGATATCCGACCCGATCCGCTTGATGGCTTTGATGTATTCGATCGCAAGGATATTGTTCGGAGAAGAGAGCAGATCCGAATATCCGGGCAGGGCCCTGCTCCTTGCGGCGGGATAGGATAAACCTTCCTTAAGCCCTTCTTCGAGCTTATCAAGATAATCCGGTGTGGGAGCAAGAAGAATGTCTGCGAGGCTCTCCATGCGGCCGGTGTCTTCCGATTCCGCCCCGAAGACAAGACAGTCTGTGCAGCCGAGAGCATCAAGGATGCTCACTCCGCCGAAAGCAAAAACTTCAGCAGTTGCGGTAGAGTAAGAAACGGGGAGTTCAAAAACCGCATCCGCCCCGCACAGGAGAGCACTTTTTACACGGTCATATTTGTACATGACCGAGATCTCTCCGCGCTGAGTAAAAGCACCGCTCATTACGACCACTATACGATCGGCTCCGAGCCTTTCTTTTGCCTGTCTGATCAGATGGGCGTGCCCGTTATGAAAAGGATTGAATTCTGCGATTATTCCGGCTGTTTTCATAGTGAAATATTATCATTCCCTCATATGTTTGGCAAATCTTTCACAAAGTGGTAAAGCGTGATAAAATTGCAGGTGAGAATTCATAAACTTTCTTTATTCGGAGGGGGAGAGTTGGAGAGTAAAGATATATCGCAGGCGGTCATCTCGCGGCTGCCGAGATATCACAGATTCTTAAGCGAACTCAAGGATCAGGGGATAGAGCGCATCTCATCGGCCGACTTAAGCCGGCTGATGCATGTCACCGCCTCGCAGATACGCCAGGACCTGAATAATTTCGGCGGTTTCGGACAGCAGGGATACGGGTATAACGTTGACTATCTGTACGAAGAGATCGGACATATCCTCGGGTTGGATACAAGGCACAATCTCATCATAGTCGGGGCCGGTAATCTCGGACAGGCCCTGGCCAATTACGTGAATTTTGACAGAAGGGGATTCCATACCAAAGGCCTCTTTGATTCCGATCCGCATATGCAGGGTGTCATGATCAGAAACATGCCTGTGCGTCCCATGTCCGAGCTTGAGGATTTTATCAGGGAAAACTCCATCGACATAGCCGTTCTTACCATACCCAAAGAGGCGGCCGAAGATGTTGCCAACAGGCTGATAGCATGCGGCATCAAGGGTATATGGAACTTCGCGCATATCGATCTGGATGTTCCGGATAATGTGCGAGTGGAGAATGTGCATCTGTCCGACAGTCTGATGAAACTGTCATATAACTTAAGAGATCTTGAAGGCTGATACGGGGGGATAGATTATGGCAGGGAAACAAAAGGAATTCCTGAAGGCTCTGGAAGGGAAAAGGATAGCGCCGCTAACGCTCGATAACAAATGGCACCAGCTTTTTGACGGCGGAGAACTCCCTGATGAGATCAAAGCCAAAGCCGATGAGCTGAACGAACTGCTCAAACAACAGGGCAATATCAATAACGAAATGAAGAAAGTCAAAGCACTCAAGAAGAAACTGCTTGACGAGATGGTGCCTTTGGCAGATGATGCCGCTTCCGGTATAGCTTCCGCGGAAAAGGAGATCGAGCAGCATAAGCGGCTCATCGAAGAGTGTAACGAGCATATCGACGATTACCAGGATCAGCTTCTCGATTTTCCGCATCTCATCGATCATGTGAATAAGGATCTGATGCTCATGACCATGGATGATTGTTATGAGCGGCTCAAGGAGAATAACAAAGAGATCGTGGAGATCGGAAACTGGATCGATGAGTTCAGAAAGGAACTTAAGAAGAATGTTGTCCGCAAGCAGGACCGCGAACTGGCAAATCACAGGCTGTACTCATATATGCACGATATCTTCGGGACCGAGGTCATTGAGATATTTGATATGGAATACATCCCGACAGGCTTGAAGGCCCCCGGGCAGACTGCGAAAGAAAACACTGCGGATAAAGGCGATAACGCCGGAAACAAAACCTGATCATGGAATATTTGGTTACATCTGAAGAAATGCGTCTCTTTGACGCATATACGATAAACGAACTGGGCGTACCGGGCATAGTCCTTATGGAAAAGGCTGCTGCGGGCGCCTGTTCCCATATCCTGGCAAATGCTCAGGACAGGATCCAAAATGCTCATGTTCTTGCACTGTGCGGAACGGGAAATAACGGAGGCGACGGACTCGTACTTGCCAGACTGCTCAGACAAAAGCGTGTATCAGTCGATGTGATCCTGGTCGGAGATCAGGAAAAAGCCTCGGAATTAAATATGCAGGAGCAGCAGATCCTTGCCAATTACGGTGTCCCGGTCAACCGTACTGATGCCGCAAAATGCGAAGAACTCATCTGTACGGCCGGATACCGGTATGACATCATCATAGATGCGCTTTTCGGCATAGGCTTAAGCAGGCCTCTTTCGGGTGACTATGCCCGACTGGTTGAATTTATCAATTCCTACGGTGCGTATGTTTATGCCATGGATGTGCCTTCCGGTCTTCGCTCAGACGGAGGCGGGACGGGCTACCCCTGCATACGCGCGGATGTCACATACACATTCGGATTCGTGAAACTCGGACTTGTAACATATCCCGGTGCGGCTTTTTGCGGCGAGGTGATACGCATCGACATGGGCATAGATGAATTCAGCATGGGGCGTAACAAACCCGTGTACAGGAGGATCACGGACAGAAGCGAGATCGACTGGCCCAATCGTGTTGATCATGCCAATAAAGGAACATACGGAAAGCTTCTTGTGGTCGCCGGGAGCAAAGAGATATACGGCGCTGCTTATATGGCGGCAAAAGCCGCGTTTGCTACGGGAGTGGGCATGGTCAGGGTTTTCACCCATTCCGATAACAGGCTCGTACTCGAGACAGCACTTCCCGAAGCGATGTATTCATTTTACGATGACGACACTCCGGATGAAGAACTCACCGAAAAACTGAAAGAGCTATACGGATGGGCCGACGGTATTCTCGCAGGTCCCGGGATCGGAACGGGGCATGCCTCGGAGTTGATGGTCCGTTCGATCTTACATGATACGGATCTGCCGGTATTGTTTGATGCGGATGCGATAAAGATCATAGCCGACAGTGATGATCTAAAGAACCATATCGCCTCTCTGAGGGACAGAAGCGTGATCATGACACCGCATATGGGTGAGTATGCGTATCTTGTGCGCACAACGATAATCGAAGCAAAAGAGCATATGACCGATTCCGTAAAAAAGACTGCGGACGAACTCGGCATCTCGATCATATGCAAGGATGCCCGCAGCCTGATCGCGTCGGCAAGATCGGAAGAGATATATGTGAACTGCTCGGGAAATGATGGCATGGCTACGGCCGGAAGCGGAGATGTGCTCTCCGGAATGTGCGCCGTGCTCATGATACAGACGCTTGACGTAGTAACAGCCTGTGCTCACGCCGCTTATCTTCACGGACTTGCCGGGGATGATGCGGCTGCCAGATGCGGTAAATGCGGCATGACAGCCTCCGACATAATAGATTCCATACAGACTGTCATCGGATAAGGACTGACAAAATGAAACCTGAAGAGTATTCGAAAATCAAAAGAGGCTATGCCTGTATAGACATGGACGCCATAAGGAACAATGTGGATGTGATGTATGATTCACTCGCATCCGGGACACGGATGATACTGGTCATCAAAACGGACGGTTACGGACACGGCTCCGTTCCCATCGCACATATGTATGATGAGGATGACAGGATATGGGGATATGCGGTGGCCTGTCCGGAGGAAGCATATGAACTGCGCGGATCGGGGATAAAGAAGCCGATCCTGATACTCGGATATACATTCGATTATGCTTATGACGATATGGTGAGGCTGGATATCAGGCCTGCTGTCTTTACCGAAGAGATGCTTGACGGTTTATCCGAAGCGGCACGCATACAGGGGAAAAAGGCCCGGATCCACATCAAAACGGATACCGGCATGAGCCGCATAGGCATCAGGCCAGATGATGATGGGCTTAACTTTGTGAAAAAGGCTTCTTCGTATGAGAATATCGAGATCGAGGGCATATTTACCCATTTTGCCCGCGCCGATGAGGCGGACAAAAAGTATGCATACAGGCAGATGGCACTGTTTAAAGACTTTACCGCACGTATCCGGGATGAGCTCGGTATCGATATCGGACTTAAGCATTGTTCCAATTCGGCCGGGATCATGGAAATGCCTGAAGCCAATATGGATCTGGTCCGTGCCGGGATCACGCTTTACGGACTGTGGCCGTCCGACGAAGTCGATCATGCACGTATGGACTTTAAACCCGTGATGAGTCTCATAAGTCATATAGTCTATGTCAAGGAAGTGGAAGCCGGGACTCAGATAAGCTACGGCGGAACTTACGTTGCTCCGGATAAGCGCATCATTGCCACCGTTCCGGTCGGATACGGAGACGGATATCCGAGAATGCTTTCGGGTAAGGGCGAAGTGCTCGTGAAGGGAAAGAGAGCCCCGATCTGCGGCCGCGTTTGCATGGATCAGTTTATGATAGATGTAACGGATATCCCGGAAGCAGCGGCAGGAGATAAGGTCACACTTATCGGTTTTGACGCGGATGAGCATATCTCCATGGAGGAAATCGGAGACATCTCGGGCAGGTTTAACTATGAACTGGCCTGCGATGTGGGCAGGCGCATTCCCAGAGTATATGTTTCCGGTGGGGATGTGGAGGATATAATCCTTGATAGACGCAGCATAAAATGATAAAATAAATTGTTATGATCAAGTATAAAATGCGCTTTTTATGGGCATTGTAAAAAGCGCTGCAAATGCAGATAAGGAGTAGGATATGTCAGGACATTCAAAATTTGCAAACATCAAACATAAGAAAGAGAAAAACGATGCGGCTAAAGGAAAGATCTTTACCATAATCGGTCGTGAGATCGCCGTAGCCGTAAAAGAAGGCGGCCCCGATCCGTCCAACAACTTCAAGCTTGCTCAGGTCATCGCCAAGGCAAAAGCAAATAATGTGCCCAACGATACCATAGAAAGAGGTATCAAGAAGGCGTCCGGCGAGAACGGCGGCGCCGATTACAAATATATGACTTACGAAGGATACGGCCCCAACGGCATTGCGATCATCGTTGATGCACTTACGGACAATATCAACCGTACCGCGGCCAACGTAAGAAGCGCTTTTACGAAGGGACAGGGTAATGTCGGAACCCCCGGCTGTGTGTCCTTTATGTTCGATAAAAAAGGTCAGATCATCATAGACCGCGAAGAGTGCGATATGGAACCGGATGATCTGATGATGATAGCACTTGATGCCGGTGCAGACGATTTTGTGGAAGAAGAGGACAGCTTTGAGATACTTACCGATCCCGATGCTTTTGCGGGTGTGGTAGAAGCCCTCGAAGAGAACAAGATCCCGTCAGTCAGCGCCGAGGTTACCATGATACCTCAGAACTATGTAACGCTGACCGATGAAACGGCCGTTAAGAACCTCCAGCGTATCCTGGATCTGCTGGAAGAGGACGATGATGTTCAGGCCGTATATCACAACTGGGACGAATGATTTAAAAAATGCTGTTCAGAAGGAAACTGATCACTAACTTCATCTGGATCATTGCCATGATCACGATCGTCGTGATCGGTGCTCAGTATGCCTTTTTATACGGCATAGACTTTCTTTTTGCGGGAGAGAATAACTATCTGGCAGAACTTGTCGGCATATCCTATAAGGCTTTGGATGTCGGATTGCTGATATGGATAGTTATTTTTCTTGTGGTCTGCATCGCGCTGTTCATGATCCTGAGAGCGATAGTTCAGGCTGTCAAAAGAAAGCATGAGCCCAAGTCTTCGACCCTCGGACTCATACGTATCCTGCTCGTATGTGCCGTATTCATTGCTGCGATCATTTACAGGGGGAGCATCCTGATATCATCGGGTGCCGTGATCCTTTCGGATTCGACATTCTATGAGGCTGCGGCCGGCCTGTTTGCTGATTCCGCCGGGATCGGCGATCTTGCCGTTCACGGTGCTTCATATGTATATCTGATGCTTCTGACATTCGTGATGCAGTTTCTCGGAGACCGTGTCGTTGCGGTCGTACTGCTTCAGATAGTCATACAGATCCTCACGATCATTCTTGTATTTGCGGCCTTCAGGAAACTGGTCAACTTCTGCACGGGATTCATAGCGGCACTGGCGCTTACCGTGCTGCCGTTATATACATCCAAGATCTTCACATCCAGCCCGGGATGCTTTGTGGCATTGCTGGTCGTTTTTGCGATATGGCTCGTCAGCCTGTTCTTCTCGATCAAGGGCGGAGCGATAAAGATCGTAAGCGGCATAGTCATCGGCCTGGTCATCGGATACCTGATATATATGGATATCCTTTGTGTTGTGGCGCTTGTCGTATGGTTCTTTGCTCTGATGTACGAGATCGGAGATGAGGACAGACATAAGTTCCTCGCCGGATATCTGCTGCTTTTGCTGGGAGCGGTAATCGGGCTTGCATTAAGCCTTTGCATGGACGGCGGTTTTGATCCCGACGGCATAGATATAGCCGTAAGAACGTGGGTGAAGGTCAATACCATCAATATCATACCCGAATATGCACTCATAGATCCGGCTCTCGGATTGTCCTGCCTGATACAGTGCATGGTAATGGTAGGAGTGGGATCATGGACGATACTCGGCACACTCGGACGTGACCGGGTAGAATACGAACTTCCCTGGATATTGATGTTCATATGCGCGATCACACCCATGACGCGCATCGGTTATCTGCATGATAATGTAGGGGCTCTCATCGTATATCTGGTTCTGGTCGGAGCGGGCATTTCAGCTCTGTTTGCCGAACGCGCGGAAGAACCAGATGATGAAGATGAAGAGATCGAAGACGAAGATGAGGATCCGACAGGTGAGGACGACCCTGCCAACGAAGTGGTATTTGAACCACTGGACGAGCAGGTACCAGAGCCCGCACCCGCACCCATCCCTGCACCTGCAGTGAAACCCGCACCCGTTGATAACTTCGATGGTGTCGAATTTGAGGAGCTGAGCGAAGAGAAACCCGCACCCGCACCTGCTGATAACTTCGATGGTGTCGAATTTGAGGAGCTGAGCGAAGAAAAACCCGCACCGGCCCCTGCATCCGC
>JAEEGL011344262.1_pt1 | contig 17100 bp, 10 predicted proteins | sample 9134231 | NCBI WGS metagenome assembly JAEEGL01 (sample SAMN16246548, study PRJNA631951) | gut metagenome | biome: gut microbiome; feature: rumen; material: fiber-attached | host: Bos | place: Iran: Karaj | collected 2018-10
ATACCATCTGTACGGTAGCTGTGGCTGATGCATTGCTTCATGGCTCGGATGACTACGGCAAATACATTCATGATTGGTGCCGTAAGTACCCTAATCCAATGGGCGGCTATGGTGGACGGTTTGCGCAATGGGTAAGAAGTGATTATCCTCAGCCATATAACAGTTTTGGAAATGGTAGCGCCATGAGAGTTAGCCCAATTGGTATGTGGTTTGACAACAGGGAAGATGTTTTAGAACACGCAAGGTTATCAGCATCCTGTAGCCATAATCACCCTGAAGGAATAAAAGGCGCACAAACGGTGGCTCTGACAGGATTGATGGCAAGAAAACTTCGTGAAGAGATCCTATACGATATTTGTGGCATGAAAGAACTGATGGGTTATGCTACAAGTTTTTCACATTACTTCTTCGATTTCCAAAAAGAAGATGTGGAAAACCGATTTGATGAGACTTGTCAAGGAACTGTACCTGTTGCCCTCTGGGTTATTTATCAAAGCAAGGGTTTTGAGGACGCTATCCGAAGGGCTGTTAGTCTGGGGGCTGATGCAGACACGCTTGGTGCCATCGTCGGCAGTATCGCTGAAGCCATTTGGGGCATACCAGAAGACACGAAACAGGCAATCCTTGGCTTCCTGCCTGCTGAAATGAAAGAGGTCGTATCAGAGTTCTACAAACATATAAACAGATAATAGAAATGGCATACACATACAAATATCCAAGACCGGCAGTGACGGCTGACTGTATCGTGTTAACGAGGGAGGCTGAGCCGAAGGTGCTGCTGATTCAGAGAGGAGATCAGCCTTTCAAAGGAGGCTGGGCTTTCCCCGGTGGTTTCATGAACATGGACGAGACGACGGAGCAGTGCGCCGTCCGAGAACTGGAGGAAGAAACTGGGCTTCGGCTGTCGAAGATTCAGCAGATAGGAGCCTATTCGAAGGTTGACCGTGACCCACGAGGAAGAACGATCACCGTTGCTTACCTCGCTATCGTTGATGAACCTGTTACCGTCACTGGCCAGGATGATGCTGCTAAAGCTGAGTGGTGGCCACTGTCGGACTTACCACATCTGGCATTCGACCACTATGACATTATGCAGGATGCAATAAAATGGTATAATTTGCAATTCCCACAATAGTTAACATTATTCCCCAAAAAGAGAAAAAAATTACAATTGTTAATGTGTATTATATAGGCAAACCGTGATAACTAAATATCGCGAATAATTATCATTTGTAAAAATTTGAGCATCTGAACTATGGCGAACTATTGCTGATTTTACAAAAATGAATATTTTTAGGTTATTTCTCCATAAGTGTTAATTTCTATCGAAAATTGGCTATAATATAGCCGTATTTATGTATTTTTCTATTGAAATCAATATTTTTTTTATTATTTTGGTATTTGTATAAACATTTTTTTGTATCTTTGCGCAATAAAGCTATTATTAATAAGGTGAAAAGTAAGATATTTACTAGTCGCTAATTTGAAACAATGAGTATGGAACGAACATTAATTGCTAATACAGGCATTCATATAATGACATTCAAGTTGTCTTTGAATTTTCAAGAGAAATTCAAAATGTGGTTTCATGAATGGTATGACACCCAAAATGGCGAATGGCGTTTAGATCCTGTTTATGAACTAAAGACAGAAGACGAATCTATCTATTATAACAAACTAAAACTCTATAAAAACGGTTATTTAAGTGATCCTACACTTGAAATTGACATTAATGACCTTAGAAGTGATGGCATCTCGCCCCTAAGGATTGATGATGAAAACTGTTCTGGAACAAAAGGAGAGATTTTTAATATGACATTTAATGATCGAGATAACAAACTCTCTTGTTTCGAAAATGTTTGGTTACCTGCTCCATATTTCTTTAAGAGAACAGAAAAAAAACTAAAGTTTGGCCCTCTTAACTGGGCGAGATTTAAACTTATTCCTGTAGGAGAAGATAAGGGGATTAAAGATTATAATGTCGTACTTGCATTTGACACTAGAGCAAAATATGAGAATGATGATTATAATGAATGTCCTGTTTTTCCAGACAAGTTTAGGGTTGATATGGATTTCTGCTTGTGTAATAATGAATTCTATCTAATGGACTTCTGTACGTCTGGTGAAAACTGGAGTTATATTGATGAATATCTTCTGCATCTAGTTCATCCTGGGATTCAGCGTGTTTCACAAATAAGAGGAGCAAATGTCAGAAGGATGTCATATATTGCATCCTATGTGTTTTTGGTTAATTATATTGCCCAGCATGATTTATTTCCACAACTGAAGTTATATAAGGATAGTGATGTCGAAATAAAGGATGTTGATATGGTTGTGGATATTGGCAATTCTCGCACCACAGCATTACTTATAGAAGATAATACGAATTTTAACCAAGTTCGTCATTTGGAGTTGACGGATTATACAGACTTTATTAAGCCAACTGATGATGGATTGTCTATCAATAGGCATAATGATCCATTTGACATGAGATTGGCTTTCCGAAAAGTCGATTTTGGCACATTTGGAATTAAAGATAGTAAGCAATTTGTTTTCCCAAGTTTAATAAGATTAGGCCAAGAAGCTGACACGTTAACCCATTTGGCATCCAATAATAGTGAAGATGAAGAATCCCTCTCAACATATTCTAGTCCTAAAAGATACCTTTGGGATTGGAGACCTAACAAAGAAGAATGGAAATTTTTAGTTCTAGAGGGCGAAAATGATGATCATATCTTGAACTTAAAAGGTATTACAAACCAATTAAAAAGTGATGGTAAGGTTGATCTAAATGGTGAGGGGGGAAGTTCTTTTCATTATTCTCGAAGGTCATTAATGACATTATCCTTTTTGGAAATGTTGGTTCAAGCTCGTACTCAAATTAATAGCGAGGAACACAGGTCTAATCAGATGGGATTCGGAAAGCCCACAATTCCCCGCAAGATACGTCGCATCATTGTTACCTGTCCAACAGCTATGTCAAAACTGGAAAGAGAAGCTTTGGTTCAGTGTGCAAAGGATGCCGTTATTCTTTTAGAAAACTTTGATTACGAGAATCCATCTGATAACCCCAAACCGGGTAAGTCTATTGAGATTATCCCAGCCGTGAATTCTAAAAGGGATGATGATGGGTCTTGGTATTATGATGAAGCGACTTGCTCTCAACTCGTTTATATGTATGGTGAAGTAGGACATAAATACAAGGGGTGTTGTAGTGAGTTCTTCAACCTATATGGGAAAATCGAAGATGGTGATATTCAGCCGTCTATAACAGTTGGGTCTTTAGACATTGGAGCGGGAACATCTGATCTTATGATTAATAAATACACTTATATTAAAGGTGATGTTACTACTATTACTCCATCTCCTCGCTTTTATGACAGCTATTATTTTGCTGGTGATGATATGTTATATGCCCTGATTAAGAACGTAATGTTATTAGATGAAAACAGTGCATTTAGACAAGAATTGAACAATCTATCTACTCGTGACTATAGACAAAAAATAAAGGACTTTTTTGGCGAAGACTATAATGGGCAGACTGTCTCTGACCGTATAATTCGCAAGGACTTCAATATCCAATACTCCGTACCTCTAATGTGTTATTTTCTTGAATTGTTAAAACAAGGAAGCAAAGATTGCGTGGTTCATTATAATGACGTGTTTGAGGACTGTCCACCTAATCTTAATGTATTAAATGAATTTGAGAAACGTACTGGTATTGATGTAACGAAACTAAAGTGGAGCTTTTCTAAGGCCACAGTATCAGAAGTTGTTAGAAAAGAATTTGAACCTTTACTGAAAAAGGTGGCTACAATTTTGTATTCATATGCTTGCGATGTTGTTCTACTATCTGGTAGACCTGCTTCATTATCACCAATAAGGGATCTTTTTCTCAAATATTATTCCGTTTCTCCCAATAGGCTTATTGTATTAAACGACTATTATGTAGGAGATTGGTATCCTTTTGGAGAGAACACCGGTTATATACGCAATGCAAAAACCATTGTTGCAATGGGGGGAATCATTGGGCATTATGCTTCGGAGTTATCCAATTTAAACAAATTTGTGATTGAACTAGATGAACTCAAAAAGAATTTGAAATCAACCGTTAATTATATAGAAGCTTCTAGAGAAGGACAACCCATAGAGTATTTTATCACTCCGGAAAAGAGTAGAGGGGAATTGTTAATTAGTACTATCCCCGAAGCGCTTAATGTTCGACAAATCGGCATGGATTCATATCCTTGCAGAGCTTTATATGCAATCGATTTCAATCGCCACAAAATAGCAGATAAAATTCGCAAACGCATTCTTCTTGATGAAGGTGAATATCCAACCGATGCTAGGGTTATGGGGGTTGTTCAGCAAAATATTGATGCTCTTAAGAAAAGAATGCCTTTTAAACTTACTATTGAGCGCGATTTAGATGATAAGGAACTATTGTCAATATCAGCAATTGTTGACAAGGATGGTAATGATGTAATGGATGGAAATATTGAAATTCATATTCAAAGCCTAGGGGTCGATGAAAGATATTGGCTGGATACTGGTGCTTTTGATTTTTAACTATTTAATTGCATTTAATATGTTACAAGATATACAACATCATATAGAACTGATTGATCAGTCTCTTGAATGGGCAAAAGAGTTCGGAAGAGACACATTTCCTTTTGAAGTATTTAAAGAGTATCGTCGTAAACTCCGGAAAATACACTCTGCTTTAGAAGAGAAATGCTCTGCAGCAGCATATGGAGAGAGCCAAGTTGGCAAATCATACCTTATGAGTAGCCTTCTATCCTCTCCTAACTCTCCATTTGTTATCACAAACGGTGATAGAGCATATAGTTTTATAGATGAACTGAATCCAAGTGGTGGAAATAATGCGAAGATTGAATCCACTGGTGTTATCACCCGTTTTACGATAAGTAAGGGTAATGATAATATGAAGGATTTTGTGAAAATACGGAATTTATCTGTAGTTGACATCATTTTACTGTTAGCAGATTCATATTACAATGACATAAAGATTAGTCCTGATAGTGTTCTAAAATATGACGAAATCAATAAAAAACTTGAGTCTCTTTCGGGATTATGGTCTTCTCATATTGTGCAGCATCATTATATAGACGAAGATGACATAAAAGACATTAACGATTATATTAAAGAAGTCATTGGTAATAACGCATCAGGTATTTATCAATCAAATTTCTGCAAAATAATAGCCCCAGTAATTCAATACATTCAGTTTGACAAATGGGTGGATGTTTTTAGCTTGATCTGGAATTGTAATACAGAATTAAGTCATCTTTTTAATGTGTTAATTAATGAATATAAGAAAATTGATTTTAACACAGAGGTATATGTTCCATTTGATTGTGTATTACGAGAAAAGGGGACATTATTGAAAATTGAATGGTTAGATACTGTATGTGGCGTTCAAATTGACACCGGGAAAGATGAAATATATACTGATATCTATGACAAGAACGGTAGAATAATTGCACATGATTTTAACAAAGGTAATCTTTCAGCATTAATAGCAGAATTAACATTCTATCTTCCTTCGGCTATTGCAAAAGACAGAAGTTTTTTGGAAAAAATAGATTTATTGGACTTTCCAGGTGCACGTTCAAGAGAGAAATACAAAGAGAAGGAAATAAGTACAGTTTTGCCCAAAATATTAAGAAGAGGAAAAGTCGCATACTTATTTAATAAGTATTCCCGTTCTCTTAAAATAAGTAGCGTGTTATTCTGTCATCATAATGACCAGAAAGCAGAAGCAACGATTGGGGAAACTATAAATGATTGGATTAATGAGAATATTGGAGCAAATCCTACAGAAAGAGCAGCAATGTTAAATCATACCAATGGTATCGCTCCTCTTTTTCTTATTGCCACAAAGTTTAATATTGATTTGGAAAGGACTAAAACAGATATCCCTGAGAGTGTAGATAAACTTGATTCTCATTGGAATCGGTTTGATACTGTTTTCCCTGAAATTATTAAGCCAAACAAATGGCTTGAAGATTGGGTAACTCCTGGCGGCATATATAAAACTGCTGCATTCCAGAATATATATCCACTTAGAGACTTCTACTGGTCTGGAAAGAACGGACTATTCGATGGTTATAGTGACGGAGAAATAAAATCACCAGAGAAGAATCAGCATGTTTATGCCGATTATCCCGATTATTTTGTAAAACTCCGAAATAGTTTTTTAAAGAATACCTTTGTTAAAAAGCATTTTGCAAACCCAGAGCAAACATGGAATGATGTTGCCACCATAAACAATGATGGTTCAAAAGCTATTATTAAGAATCTCGATTCTATTGCAGGTGTATTAGAGGATGCAAGAAAACAGAAATACTTAGAAGAACTGAAACATATTATGCATGAAATGCTTCAGGCATTGTCGGTATATTATGAACCAGAAGATAAGGAAGAAAAGAATTTGAAAGTCAAAGCTATTGCTGGCGATATTAGACGCTCGCTCTTTTTGAGTGTTGGGTCTAAGCCGGAAACTTTTGGTAAGATAATTGACTTGTTGATGGTGCCTGTTGGAGATTTGCGTGATATCGCATATGATATTATTATTTGTCATTCTGACACTCCTAAAGATTTCTCCATTGTCAATTTCATTCGTGCACAGGTTGGAATAGATCCCAAAGACAACAAACAAACGAATATACAGAAATTATGTGATTTCTTTAGTTGTGATGTTCCTCAATTAGAAGAAGATTTTGCAAAACAAGGGTGCTCAGTAGCAGAGGTCGTTTCTAGTGAAACAGAAACATTGACAACCGTGGCTGATGTTGTAACAAAACATATAATAGATTATTGGAATGCTTTTGTTAATAATCGAGTCAAAGTCTTGGAACCAATATTACCCCATTCTGATGAGGTGGTTTTCATGTTGACAGCATTGTTGAAAAAGCTCAATGTAAAGAAGAAGATTTCCGGTAAAATTGATGCCTATTGTAAACTTTTTAGTTTGAATGAACAGCCAAATGCAATTGCCGACTTTGCAGCTTTGACATTAAACAACTTTGTGAGCACTGTAGGTCGTGACTATATTACCCAAGAAGATGTGTCAAGCATACAAGACAAGGCAGGTAAATGTGGTTTAACTGTCAACTTAAGCCCAGAGTCATGGCAAATTGTACGAAAGCCACAACCGCTTCTTACTACTTTAAGTGCTTTTGATGATGCTGCAAATATTGAGCAAGTCAATATGGCTACGCTCAGCAAGTTACCATTGTGGGATAATTTCCAAAGATGGGAAAACTTGGTTACAATTGGCTTGCTATATGCAAGTGACATCTCTCACGTAGATCCTGTAGCTAACGCAAGGATAAGAGAAATAATGGATAATTGTAACACTTTATATAAGTAGAACAAATGGCTGGTCATACATTCTTTGGCAAACAACGTCTTTGTTATACGGATGTTTGTGACTTTACAGATTATCAGGGTATTGGTCATGATCCTTTATATAAAAGGTACGATAGCGTTTTTAGCGTTATCAGAAGAACTATTATGCCTGATTTTCAGCATTTTCTGGCGACTCCAGAATATAATGGTGATGAAGACCAAATTAGGTGGTACATTGACAACTGGTCTGATCCCCCAGTAAAATTATCATCGTTGAAAGGAGAATTGTTTGAAAAATACAACAACATAAAAAATGAGACAATAGAGCATTACAAACAAACTCTCCAAGAACTTAATGGTGAAGATTTGCAAATAATGGCATCAGCTATGAAATATGTCAACGATGATCATATTTACTGCTGTGATAACAAAGTGTTTCTTGTTGCATGGGGAATGACTCCAGAAACAAACAAACACCAAATGAAAGGTTCAATCATACACGAATATGATTTTGTCAAGAAGTGGACTATTACGTTTGATGCAGGAGAACACGGGAAGCTTTCATCTAAACTTGATCGGCTTGTAACTAGAGTTGATGGTAGCACTTTGACAGAACGTGATATTCCTGAAATTATCCCTGCTAATGATTATACCTTTGAAGGATGGGAACCCTATCCAATTGGTTATACTGTCACTGATAATATTACATTTAAAGCAGAGTACAAAGCTAAAGAAAAGCCAGTTTCAGAAACGCCCCCCCCTGTCTTACCAATTTCTTCAGATGACCCACTTGATGAGCCCGTTGAAGAAGAGTATTATACTTGCAAGTTTGATGCAGGAAATAGAGGGCACGTAAATGGTTCTGCTTATCTTAAAAAGAAAGCAGGAACAGTAATACAAAGCAATGAGATACCAAGCATTACGCCAGAAAAGGGATTTAGGTTTCTCGGATGGGATATTAACCCCAATGGATTTGTTGTAAACGATAATCATGTCTTTCATGCCCGTTATGAAGAAAAAGTTCCTTGGTGGAGAAGATGGTGGTTGTGGTTGACAGGTCTTTTTGCGTGGCGAGGCTGCTTAAGATGGCTTCTGTGGTTGTTACTTTTTGCACTTGCGTTATGGCTTTTGTCGTATTTACTTGGGACATGTACAGGGTGCTCCGGCTTCCATGGCGGTCATGCCGTGAATGGAGTTTTACCTATTGATTCTGTAAGACATGCAGATGGTCGTGTTATAGAAGACAATGGATATACAAGACCTCTAACTGGTAGTGATGGGACTTTACCAGATCGAAATGACGCAGTAGCCCCTTTTATTGGTGAAAATGGTATTATGCCCCCTGTGGTAGAACAACCAGGCTCACCAAATACTATTGGCAATCGTCTGTTCCTTTTTATGGAAGACGAAAATGATGACATTGAGTCATTGGCCAGGGATTTCAAAAAAGAATATCCTGAAGATAAGTATGGAATTGTTGGATATGACAAAGAGGTCAAACTTTTGGTTATTCAAATTCCAGAGAATGAACGAGATGAGATACGAGGTAGTATTAATGGTAAACTGCCAAATCATAAATTCATAGTCTTTGATGAAGAAGTATATGAATTAAATGGTTCAATTAATACTTCCTCTATTAATCCTGGTTGGCATTTGAAAGCGATTCGCCTCCGTGAAGCATGGCAAATAACAAAGGGCAATGAGAACATTAAGGTTGCTGTAGTTGATGATGGAATAGATCCATCTCATCCGATGTTGGCTAATCGGATAGTTGATGCTTATAATGTGTTTACTCAAAATAATAATTTGAGCATGGGTGATGGCCACGGAACCCATGTTGCAGGTTTAGCTGTTGGTGGTGTTGAGAACTACGAAAAAGGTGCTGCTGGTGTTGCTCCAAATTGTAAATTAATACCTATACAGGTTTTTGATAATCGAATGTGTCCTTTGTCTGCATTAGTAGCAGGTGTTATGTATGCTATACATCATGATGCAGATGTTGTAAATCTATCAATCTGTCCTTCATTTAAAGGACTGAATATGCTTCCTCCCCAGACCCAGGATCAAATAGCAAAACAACAATTTAAAAATGTAGAGAAATTATGGGCAAGGGTCTGTTTGTTAGCATCTCGTAAAAACTGCATACTGGTTTTTGCTGCAGGAAATGATGACATCTTATCAAGTGTTCCGCCAGAGAACAGAAACATTTCCTCAATTGTCGTTACGGCTGTTGATAAAAACCTGTATCCAACAGATTTCACTAACTATGGCCCATGTTCCGATATCTCTGCGCCAGGCAAAGATATATATAGCTCTTATCCGAATAATTCGTTTAGATCATTTGATGGTACAAGTATGTCAGCTCCAATTATTACTGGTACAATCGCGCTGATGAAGTCTCTTAAGAAAGATTTATCGGTCGAACAAGTGAGAAATGTACTTTACAAATCCGGCGCTGATGTATTTGGATATATTCCACCTATGGTTCAGGTAGACAATGCATTGAAGTGTGTTAAGCAAAATGATTTTGGAGAACCAACAAAAAGGCCATTCAAACCTGTTCCAGACGATCAAGGGGATGATTCTGCTGCAAGAAATATTATCGGGGACGTACTTCAAGATCTTGGATTAACAAATCCAAATAATCCAAAAGGGCCAAAGACTGAAAATGTTGATTATGACGCAATTAGAAGGCAGATTAAAGACCACGAGAAAAAGATTAAAGAATTAAAGGAATTATTACCAGATTAAATATATGAATGAGCATTTGAAATTTTCATGGGGGCACATAATAGCCTTCATCGCATTGATTACTATAGGATATATTACTTTTATGGGAGTAACATACTATACAGATGGAGATTTTGTATCTGCATCTATTTCTATGGTATGTGTTTTCATATTGTTGTTCGCTGTGTTTATTGGAGCACAATTTCTAAAAGCTACCCATAGAAAATTTGCGAGAAGAATATGGATAGAACGGATTATCGTGTTTTCATCTCCTATTATATACAGTTTGGCTTTAATCCCATTCAGTCATTTCTGGACCGTACAGAGCCACGATAATGAAATTGTTAGCCAATTTTCACAGTCTATAGATGCATCTCGTCAACTTTTTAATGACTACGACAGTTATTCAAACAAAAGAATCTCTCAATATGAAGATTTGCTAAATAGCATTATAAGTAATAAGGATTCCAAGCAATATAGTTTGTTTGGCTTTAAAAATGGCAAGGAGTATATCCAAAGGGATGTTATGGTTAAGACTTTGCGGCTACAATTGTTGTCATCTAATTATGATTCACTAAAAGTTGAAGCAACTCAATGGATTGATAAAGCGAGTGTTGGCGCTAGTACATGGAATGTTTTTCTATTAGGTAACATAAAAGAGATCCAAAATGCCATTTCAGAATGGCAAGGGATTTTAGCCGATTTCAGTTCGAAGAAATTGCCTAATGAAGAGTTGAATGGTAATACACAAATAGCCTTTGAAGAAACGAGATTAGATAATGTTATCACTGGGCTTAATGGATTAAAAGCTAAATATACTACGCCTGAATATCCAAATTTGCCCTGTATAATAAGTGCAATTCTTTTATATTTTATGTTGTTCTTTCCATATTTCTTACAAGATAGGCATACAAAGAGTATGTTTAGATTAATTGGCATGGAAGGTGATAAATCTTCCTCTGGTGCTGAGATAAGAAATAGAAAAAAGAATAAAACCCTCGTGGAAGATTCTTTTGTGCAGTCATCACCAAATGAAGCAGAAACGAAAAATGATGACGATGAATATGCTGCATTCTAAACAATTATTGTATGAGTAGTAAAAGTGACATAGTAAATAATCCTCGCGAATATAGTTCAGAGGAGATTGCTAAGGCAATTAAAGAAGGAATTGTTACGCTTTATGAGCTTAGCAAAGGTGGAAATATGACACCTTTGATGAAAAAGCGTATCGAAGAAAAGTTGGTAGAATTAGATAAACCTGCCCCGGCTTCGATTGTTGACAACTTGAAAACAGAGGAAGCAATTGATAATTCCGGTAGTAATAAAGATTTTGAAGAAATTGCCTCAGAAGAAATAAATACAACTGAGGAAGAACCTTTAATGGATATTCCTGAAATCATATTACCAAAGGTGAACGAGGAATTACAACAAGTTGAAACACCATCTATAACTGATGATACTAATAGTGCTTCTGATTATTTGGATGATGAAATTGATAATCTGGGAATGTTTAAACGTCCATTCTCATTTAAAGGCCGAATAAGAAGAACGGAATATGGGATATCATTCCTTTTATATTTTTTTGGTTCTTATTTAATTAATGCGATAATTATGTCACCAGGAATGACATATGGCTCTGCGTTATTTGTTTTCTTTATTTATTATATCCCAGGACTTTGGTTCTTCTGGGCTCAAGGTTGTAAGCGCTGCCATGACAGAGGCAACTCTGGATGGTATCAAATCATACCCTTCTATCCATTAGTTCTCATTTTTGGCGATGGAGAGTTGGGAAGTAATCAATATGGTAATAACCCTAAAGGATTGTAATAATTATGCCTAGTAAAATAGCTATTATAGAGAATGTGGATATGTATTCTGCCGAAGAATTGGTAGGATATATTAAAGGGGGAATAATATCTTTCGAAGAATTATGTAAAGAAACTGAGGGATATTTTCCAGCCAAAACCAGAAAAGAGGTGGAAAGACTCTTAAAAGGCTCTGAAGATGAAGATTGGAAGAGGGCTGTCAATTCTAAATCTGTTGCTGAACTAGAAAATTATCTTGCGACTTATACAGATGGTAAACATCGTGATGAAGCGCGAAGACTTATAGTTTCATTCCAACAGGCAGAAGAAAATGCATCTGCAGACAGTGAATGGAATGCCGTTGACAAAGATAGTATAGAGTCACTTCGTGAATTCTGCGAGAACAATCCAGAAAATACTCATTGTAAAGAAGCCAAGAAAAGAATCAACGATCTTAGGAGGGAAGAGTATCTCGGTTTCGATGTTTCTGCTTTAAACCGTAGGATTAAGGATATTCAGGCAGATAGAGCGGTAATTAACAAAGATGACGAGATTTACAAAACAATAGTTGGTTATCTTGATAGAAAGAAAATATCTCATCAAGATTTACTTGATATGCTAGATGACGATCCCAATATCTTACGAGCATCTGTCGTTAACCTATTATTGGAGAATGGGCATTTGGATTATGATGATTTCTCATCAATCGGTATTAATCCTGCTTTTATTAAGCATTTAGTTAATGGGGAAAAATCACAGGGATTCAGTATCCCCAAAAAAATAGAGAAAATAAATAAGATTTCCACTGAAGTATATTTTTGGGGCATTCCTTCTTCTGGTAAGAGTTGTGCTTTGGGGGCAATTTTAAGTGTTGCCGGTAATGGAAGAGTTGCTCTAAGTATGAAACAAGACAACGATTGTCAGGGATACGGATATATGACACGTTTGGCCGCGTTGTTCAAATCCGATGGGTCTGTTTGTACTCTCCCTGAAGGAACCTCTATCTATTCTACATATGAAATGGGATTTGATCTTGAAGATGAAACAGGAGCGATTCATCCATTGACATGTGTTGATCTTGCAGGTGAGTTGGTTAGATGTATGTATAAGTCTGATGCAAATGAACCTCTTTCTGATGACGAAGTACAATCATTAGATACTTTAACTCAAATATTAATCGACAATCGATCTCGAAATAGAAAGGTTCATTTCTTTGTGATAGAATATGGGGCTGAAGACAGAAAATACGAAGGGCTTACACAGAATGTATATCTTGATGGAGCGTTACGATATATAGAAAGGACTGGAATCTTTAAAGATGATACAGATGCCATATATTTAATGATTACAAAGGTGGATAAGGCAAAGGCTGGCCAAGGTCAACTAAGAAATGTTCTAACGGAATACATCGATAAGAACTATGGCGGTTTTTATAACGGTCTAAAAAGAATATGTAAAGATGCTGAAATCAACAACGGTGAAGTTCAGCGTGTACCATTTTCTTTAGGATCAGTTTGCTTCCAAGATTACTGTTTGTTTGATGAAAAGCCTGCATCAAGTGTCGTGAGATTGTTATTAACCCGTTCTAAAGGCTTTAAGAATGGAAAATTACAGAAAACATTAAACATTTTTAAAAGATGAACAAATTAGGTTTTGCTGTCAAGATAGCAAGTGCAGGAGCTGGAACTGCATTAGAATGTAATAGAGACTTATGGTTAACCAAAGTCAGCGATATTCGTGACTATTTAAAACTGTTCAACGGACTTAGAGGAACAGATAATACTGTCACTTTTATGTCATTCGATGAGAAAGGATGTTTTCTTACTATTTTAAGAGCTCAATCCGGGCGAGATGGAGATTACATTAGTGGATGGATTTATATTCCCAATAATATATTAATTTCTGGAGAACAAGTTGAGCAAGCTCATGATTTTGTTAAAGGTATTTTAGCGGAATCCAACCTGAGCGTAGTAAAGGATCAGATAGAAACCTTTTTCTCTACAGAGTATCCACTCAAAGAAGTGTATTCTGATTATTTGCCTTCCAGTGGAGAAGAATATGCCGGTAGGTATATAGGCCATTATAGTCTAAGAGAGATTTTAGATAAGGATAGGTACCAACCATATTATTCTAAATATAAAGCAGTTTTCTTGTTATATAAGAATAGTGAAGTTACTGTATCAAGGGAATCTGGTCGTAAGATATATGATCTAACTAAATATCCAATTGAGAAAACATGCATTTTAATGCCACCGTCTCAACGAGATTTAAGACATCTTGGTGACAATGTAAGAATACTTTTTGAAAATGGAGCGGAATTTATTAAAGCTGTTGCATTCAAAATTGATGCTGAAGTAAAGCTCTACGCTGTTAAAGGATCATTTGAGCCCCAATCCTTTGTTGTAAAAGTTTCCGATGAAACAACATTTTGTGATTTGTCTAAACTTTCACCAGATTGGCTGATGAAAATTAATCGCTCTATTTTTAATGTGATAGATCAAGATAACAATCAAGTTAAGTATTTTAATTTGACCGTTGGTAACCAAATGTTGGGTATAGATGGCTATGCATTTTTACCAGAAGAACAATTGCGTAATGCCCAGGTATTTATAGATTCCCCTCATTATGAAGACTTTTATGGAAAATTTGATTTAACGAGAGTCCCTGTAACAATTCGTCTTGAAAGAAAAGGAAGGGAGTTTAGCAGTACAATGAGATTATCTAATGGTAAACCAGCAGAAGTCATTGTACGGTCAAAATATGTTAACCCTGATGAGTCACCTTTTAAAGGATATAGAATTAGTTATAATGAATTAGTAGAAGACGGATCTTACAAATGGAAGCAAAGACTTATTGGTGCTTTAATTACAATAGGTCTAATGGCTCTATTTGCTTTATATTCAGTATTTGAATCAAGTGATTTTAATCCTTTTAAGGAAACTAAAAGCGAGGTTAAGACATCTACCTCCGGAGATGATATTGAAGATGTAAGCGATCAAGGAATAAACGCTCCTTCGTTAAAAGATTTAATAGAGTATTTAGACAAGAACAAGACCTGGAATAAGACAGAGTTGGAAAAATTCGGGAAAGGGGAATTGTTTACAGATATGAATAATTACAATCTTGAACAATTACAATCGGATTATATAGATCTTGTTGAATCTAAAAACTTCGGCTATATTAAAGAGGCTGTGATATATTGTCTGAATTCTAGGATAGATCCTCGAAAAGGAGATCATAATCCAACATGGAACAAGGGAGATGACCCTCTTATTAATATTGACAAATATGTTAGTTGGCTGAAAAATCCCATTGAACCTCAAACGGCAAACGAAAAGCCAATTGTCAACAGAAATTCAAATAGTGTTCCCTCTGAGTTAGAAAGACAAATTCAAAAAAATAGTCAAAACAGACAAACTCAGCAGAAATCTACTCAACAGCCAAAGCAATCGCAAGTAGGCTCCAATCAACAACAGAAAAAGAACCAAGGTAATAAAGGAAATTTCCTCAATGAATAAAGTTTATAAGATTTTGCTGCTTTCTTTTGCAGTCTTATTATTTACAGGTGCGGTAATGTTTTTTTATCGTACTATAGTTGCGCCGCCCAAGGAACTGACATTTAGTAATCAGTATATTACAGATGTTAATAGGGACATAAGTGGACTATCAAAGAGTTTAAATGATTTTTCATTGGATTCTTTGTATACTGTTATTACAGAAGAGACTGATTTTATGTGGAAAGATAGTGCTTTTTCATATAGAGACAAAGATTTGTTAGTTGCTCAATTTATAAAAAAATATATTCCGCTCTACGTCGAGAAATGTGACAATAAGTTTAATAAATCAGAATGGAATGAAGCAGAACTCCAGAGAATAAAAGCACATATCACTGAACTACGTAATATTACAACCACAGGAAAAGTAACAATAATCGATGGAACTGATTTGGAATCCATAAATAGGGTTTCTAATGTTATAGTATCATATTATGAAGCAAAGAATGCTGCAAATGCTGGTGGATATAGTGGATTAGAATCTGCAAAGAAGAAAATAGCAAATGCCAGAAAATATGCTAAAATGTCTCCTCTTAATAATTGTCATCAACTTGTTAGTAATTTAAATTCTGTAGCGTCAAGGCTCGAGCAGGCACATTATTCTTACTTATCTGGTCAAGTGGAAAGATTGAGAAATTGGCAAAATTACACAGTAGATAGCTATGATAATTTAGCTATGGACATAGCTGAAAAGTTGAAAGAGTATAAAAACAATGCAAAAAGTGTATATGGTTCAACCTCTAACGTTTCTGCCTTAGAAGAAAGAGCTTCACATTACTACAATGCAAGTAACTTTAATTAATTATGTTGAGATTACGTATTATAATAATTCTACTCTCTGTTGCATCAACCTTCTATGGTCAAGATGTCAAGGATACAATTCCCAAACGGCAGATAGCCGAGGATCCTTGTGTCGCAGAGCAAAAGAAGGATACTGTTATAAAACAGAATTTTTCAGAGATTGTGTATTTAAAAAATGAAATTGCAAGAAGAGATTCAATTATTTCTAATTTGCAAGCAACTTTGAATCGTCAGAAAAATCACTTAATATTTGCTGATTCAATAATCTTAAGATTGGCTAATGATTGTTTCCGTTTCAGGTATGATCAAGAGAAAGTAAATAATGCTAAATTATATTTTGCCAATATGTTTTCTGTTCAATTGCAAAAACAGTTTGCTCCATTGATGGGGTTATTAAATAAGTATGGGCAATATTATAAAGAAATAGAAGGAGTTCTTCAGAGGACTCAAAACGATTATAATATAAACCAAAGGAAGTGGAAATCTCCATTTAAGAACGACGAATCACCTAATAGGCGTTATTTACTACTCTTAAAGAATACTCGTTATTACAAAGAATCATATAAAAAAGATTGGTCTATTTACTATTTGGATGAATTAATTGATAAAGCAATTCTTCAAATTGAGGCATTTGACAAAGATGCTCGTGATATTGAATTGAAATTAACAGAATTATTGTAGTAGCTTATGAAAAGGTCATTAATTCTCGTTATGCTATCTGCATGTGCGCTGACCATGTCAGCCTTCACAAGCAACATTCCTGAAGTGGAAGTTGTTGCTCAGTTTGACAAGAGCACTATGATTAGCAAGAAATTGCGTTCTGCCCAGGAATCTAT
>JAEEGL010917090.1_pt1 | contig 17099 bp, 19 predicted proteins | sample 9134231 | NCBI WGS metagenome assembly JAEEGL01 (sample SAMN16246548, study PRJNA631951) | gut metagenome | biome: gut microbiome; feature: rumen; material: fiber-attached | host: Bos | place: Iran: Karaj | collected 2018-10
CAGCAAGACCCTCGGCGACATCAAGCGCGAGATACCCCTCTTCACCGACGAACTGTCTGTGGCCGACATCTGGGACAACCTTCTGCGCCACAAAGAGCAGATTGCCGGCATCATAGCCGAATACGACTCTTTCCAAGGCATCATCACCCTCGAAGACATTATTGAAACAATCTTCGGCCTCGAAATCATCGACGAGAGCGACGAGGTAACCGACATGCAGCAATACGCCCGCGACCGCTGGAAGAAACGCCAAGGCCGCTTCAAAGAGATCAATCTGCCGGAAGGAGAAGGATAGCAACTAAATGGATATTGCACGTAAAAATCAAACAACCATGAAGCATAAGATTCCAATATTCATTATTTAGTTTGGTTTTTACTGTGTATCTTTCGCTTCTCACACCAGCAATATTCCAAACTTCACAATGCAACATCCATGGCACTGAAGGCGTCGACAGCACCGTTCGCCAAGGCACCGGCACCGTGACGCTAATTAGGTAAATATAATAAAAGCGACCATATTAGAGTAGCCTATTGGTTATATTTTCGGCGACCCAGTCTTTATGTTTTGACACCCAATTTTTCCAATAGTTCAATTCTTCTTTGAATTCCTTACATATCTTTGGTGCTTTACAATCAATGGAGAACTCATACTCTCCATCAACTTTCCTTTTCACTATATTGAATGGCTGTTCTCCTATTCGTTTACCGGTAGCGTTGGAGACAGATTTGTTAGCACAACTCTTCGCACGGTCTCGACGCTCTTCTGACTTGACGATATTTGTCAAACACGATACAATCTTGTCATCGTCGGCTTCGATTTTGTCTGTGGAATAAAGAAGGTTGTATGCAATAAACAGGGAGTCAATATTATTCTTCAAAGCCTTATTTGTGAAAGACTTTCCCACGTGAATCAGGTAGAAAAGATAGAGTACTGCATGATCACTACCTGTGAAATCAACTGATTGCCATTTACCTCCGGTATCTTTGACCATTATGAGATATTTGCCATGTACCCCTTGTGGTACGAATGGGTCAGCTTTCTCAATATTTATATTAACGTCCTTTGGCGTATGTGTATCGGAAAGCTTTTCTTTCATCTCATCGATAACATCAGCCAAGTTCCAACTTTGAGGTATATTATAACCCAAGCTTGCAACCAGCATCTCAATTTGGCGTTGGTGTTCCAAATCCATAGCATGCTCCTGCTCCTCTATCGTGGGAAGTACTATACCTATATCAAAGAAATATTGAGGGAGTAGTTTGAATCCATTACCATCTGTGGAATAAACAAGGGCATTGACCAAACTATCACGGAATGTCTCATCAGTAAAATACCATAATAGCCATTTTTTATTACAGATACGGCTATTTTTTATTTCAAACATTATTCCACCATGTGGTACATACAGCGGAGTTTTTTTCTTGGGCGTTGCCTGACACACTTCGATGTCGTTGCCCGAATTACCCACAAGAATGCCCACGCATGGTTTAGGAATACGATAGACCAGGCCATCTTTGTCCGGGAACACATCCTTCATATCTGTAGCATCAGAGCAATCGTCAGCGATTCGGCATAAGCGTGGTGAGAGAAGCTTATCTTTTTTAAATTCTTCTGGTATCAGTTGTGTAGATTTCACGATGTCTCGCATAGCGACAACCCGCTTCCCTTGTGCATTACGCGAGGCATATTCTAAAAGTGGTGGCGCAAACCGTGAATGTAGAGGGTCATCGATTACGTACCGGTACTGTGAGTTTAAATCAGACAGCTCAACATTAAGTTTATCATAATCAAAGTCCTGTAAAGGTAGTATGTCTTTACAGAAACCCTCTGTAGTGTCATAATACAAAGCCGTGTGTCCACCCTTCTTATCCAAGTGCCAGAAGTCGTAAAGAGGTTCCCTGCTCTTATAGTTGCGATTCACCAATCGGAAGGCAACTTTAAGCCACTTTCTCTTCAAGACCGCTTCGCGGCACTGCTGCCACTCGTTGCCGATGTTCATCCCATTGCGGGCATCAGTCCATAGCAGCATTTCGCCGTCATCTACAACATCCTTTACAAGCAAATCACGGAATATCCTTGCATCATCGTTATCTGTGGACGTGAAATGGCATACCCCTTTATCGTGAAGGGGCAATCCACCCAGTTCTTCTGGCGTATAAGCAAAGACCACCTTCCTTTTCAGACCAAGAGATTCCAACACAATATGCAGCTGCGCGGTCAGTCGAGGATTATCCTCATAGACAACAGGATTGCATCCTTTATCCAACAAGGAAAATATAAGGTGAGGACTCCTCATATTATAGCAGAGTACCTGTTCCCCTTTCTTGAACGGCATAACTGCGTTCACGATTCCATTAATGGCAATCGACGGCTCATCATCAGCAAGGATACTGTTATACAGATACAGCAGCATCCCTTTAAGATTCTTCTTTATGATGGACTCACCGTCTCTACCATACACTCTGTGGAATACATCAAGCAACAGCTCGTCATGGAACACTTCGAGTATTTGCTTTTGGGGATTCTTCGCATAGCTTCCGTATAAGCAGCCCATAAGCGATGCCCACATAGCCCTGCAATGTTCAATGAGTGTATCAATGCTATAGCCAGGGAACTGCGTGTCATAGTATTCATTCCATGGCAAAAGGTCCATGCCAATTAGATTGGCAGAAGCAGCTTCCTTAATCCGGTCAATTATGGTCTTTGTTTGCGGCATAATATATTAACAGAAAACAAGATATATTATTGCCTTGTCTTACGCCATAATATCCCAGACTAAGACATCATCACCTTCTTCTTCCCAGGCCTTTTTTTCTATGAATCTCAGCCCATCGCAAAGGATATATCCCCACTGCTCACCGAGCCTGACCTCCACAAAATCATCATCTCCTGGACCTAACACTTCGTCATAGGTAGGTTCAATGACCGTACCATCCGAAATAACCAAGCCCCACTTGTCTCCTTTCCGATAGGGTAGGATATGATGATTCGACCCGTACTCGTCATCGAAGTATTCATCCATCTCACAAGGTGTCTTCCACCTTCCAAATGGTGTGATTATTCCAAACTTCTCTCCTCTCCATGCAAGGAAATAAGAATTATGCTGCAATCGCTGCACCCTGTCACATTTCAGTTCGTCTCTGAGTCGAATCAATACATCCTCCCATACCTTGGGAGGTTTTTGCATTGTATGACTCCCAAATGCTTGCTGCCGACCTTCATCATCGATCATGGTCTCACCACGTTCCATTCTTTCCAGATTCTCTTTATAAAACCACCAGTGTCCCATATTATTTTCTTATTGAAATAGTTTGTTGAAATTCTGATAGGTAATCTTTTTATATTCAATCTCGGTTATACTCTGTCTTAATTTTGACAATAATTCAAAGTAATATTCCCTAGGGTCACTGTCGGGATAATACCACTTTGTAATTGGATAGTCCGTACCCCAAAGCACACGATCTGCAAGATTCTCCTGGCAAAGCTTTACAATATTATCTGTTGGCATAAAGGCGGTATCAGCCCATACATTATGATACATCTTCATGAGTTGAACTGTTTGTTCCAAAGGGCGGCCATGTGCCAAAACAAATGTAACGCTAGGGTACTGGGATATTATATGTTCGTACAATAAAGGGTAACATCCTTCCATGTTACCTGTGTGAATAAGCAAAGGCACGTGCATGTAATCCGCTAACTCAGCTGCTTTTCGTTGCAAGTCATTGTTTCTCCACTGATTGGGATGTATTTGGGGGTGAATTTTTAGGCAACGCCAACGAATCCCTATATTCAATAATTTATCAATTCCTCCATCATCAAACATTTGAGGCAATACCCATAATACAGGTAATACTCTCCCCTTTCCCAACTTAACCAGCCTGTATATTTCCCGAAGCGATTTGTTATAAACACCACCACAAATAGAGGTGGAGGATACAGCAAATCGTTTTACCCCCACTTCTGTAAGAAAATCGATCAATGCTTTTGGCGATGTGTATTGAGCGACATATTGTCCTACATGGATATGACTATCATTACTATAGAACATTTAGTCTTTCCCCATCAAGTAACCACCGCCAGCAAGACCCACAATAACAGCTATACTCCCCCAGAAGTATAATTCATGGCTAAAACAGAACCATGCTACAATTCCTCCAGCAATCATTACTAGTATTCCAAGTATTTTCATAACAAGTATTTTCATAATTTTATTTAATAATTTTCAGACTCAATGTATACATATTTTCGCAGATAGTCCATTTCTCCACGAGCATCCCATTCATCGTAGAATGTCTTATAATGAAACAAACCTTTGTTTGTGGCAAACTTTATAAAATATGCTCCCATATGATAAACACCTGCGGACAATACCTCATCAGACCAAATACTTTCTCCTTCATCATTTGTTAGGAGAACCTTATTGTTTTTTTTATTAAACATTCTAATATTCTTTCCTTGTTTTATGGGTAGAACCAAGATGGTTCTACCCAAATAACATAATTCAACCAGCTATCTCACATCTCTTGCATGATCCGGGATTACCCGCACCACTCCATCCTGGACCTTGTGCACCTCCTGTTAAGACTGGGGTGTGCTGGGGACAGCCTGCTGCATAAGAACCACTCGGAGCATTGACAGCCTCCACTTTTACTTTTTTGTAAGTTTTCATATGATAATTGTTTTAATTAACGCCTACCTCCTTTAAAGCGATTCGGCTTTCTCTTTTGTATTAAATATCTGTTGACTGCTTGAAACCAGTATTTTTATTGTTGTTTATTTGAGTCAGGTCACTGATTATTTTATCATACACTGGTAGGATTCTGTCTAAATCGACGCCAGTTTCTAATCCTTTACTTCTTCTTTTCTGCAGGTCTAGTACGATTGGATGATGTGATTTCAACAAATCATAGACTTCTTTTTGATTTAATTGCTCAAATTCTTTCATTTTGTTTTTATTTTATGTTATACTATTCCAAAATACTCCTCAACTATTCGTTTATTTAAAAAAGCCACATCACAAAAATGTTTATTGATTTTGAACATATCGCCATTACTCTCATTATAATTGCGAACGAGGCACATGGCGCAATAGTTACGGGCTTCGCATTTTAGGCATTCGGGAAAGTCTCCTTGTGTTATGGCCCGCACCATTGCAAAATGGGGAGACTTTTCCCAAATTTCGCGAAGAGGCTGTTTGAATACATTTCCACAGACCATTACCTGCCAACCTGCACATGGATACACGTCACCATTCGACGTAATACAACAATCGTTTATTCCTGCCCCACAGATAGGTTGTTGAGAAAAACGTTCTAAGTCAATATCAATCTGTTCTGTGATTGGTCTTTGCACCAAGATACTCTCCTTGTAATCCCTATCCCATTTAATAATGTCACGCAACAGTGATTCCGTCTCTTCCAATGAAATTCGATTAACAAGATTACGAGTATCAAGGTCGGACTGAGCCATCATCAAATAGTCAGTTTGAGCCTTACAACGTAAAGATTGTGCATATTGTAACACATCTACATATCCCTTACAGTTAGCTTTCATCACAGGGCAAGAAATTTGTAAAGGGATATCTGCGGCAACAAGTTTCTCAATGGCAGTTTTCGTCTTAGCATGGGATCCTTTTATTGTGGTGATAACGTCATGTATCTCTGGATTCATGCTATAGAGTGAGGTTTGAAGTAGTGAGATATTAGCAGCCTTTATGAAAGGAATTTGTTCATCTTTTAATGCAATTAGATTGCTGAGTACCGTAATCATCATATCCTTCTCTCGGCAATATTTTATTATTTCAATTATGTCCTTATGCATAAAGACCTCTCCTCCAGACAATGTAACATGAAGACCTCCCATCTCCGCAAATTCATCAATGACAGTTTTCACCTTCTCAAAGGACATATCCTGACCTAAATCCTTTTTCTTATTAGGAATGTAACAATGAATGCATCTTTCATTGCAACGACTGGTGAGCTCGAATTGGATGGCATTAAGGTGTGGCTGACGTTGTGTTGCCTCTAGCATATAATCCTGAGTGTTTTCTCCCACATGTTGTTCAGTTATTTGAACAAAGTCATCTACAAGAGTCTTGGGGTTCTCCATACTGTAGGAAAAATCAAGGTCTTTGGCATCCAGTTCGTCAGTACTTTCACCTGATACTAGAAACAAGTGATTGTCAAGATCTCGTACAAAATCTATAAAGTCAGACATTAATTCTTCACGATTAATACTATCGCCATAAATAGACTGTAATCTATTCACGATGTCATCCACTTCTTGTGGCATTCTGTTTATTTCACGAAGGAAATCTGCGCCTGTTTCATTATAGTTACGATCATGACGAGTCATTTGATTGGTGATGTATCCTTTTTCACCGATGAACCGTATAAATGTGTTTTTGCTCTGTCGTACTAACATAGAATCGTTTATTTTGAGTCACATAAAAAACTATCGTGAACTTCTTTCGGCTCCGGGGTTCTCGACTACCTGCTACCCAAAAGGAAAGCTCACGATATTCTACATGAGCATTCCACTCTCCTGTGGGTAGCTTTTGAAATTGTCGAGATTTCGGAGCATCTTTAGAAAGCGAAATGCTATTCTATTTTTGTATTATCTTGCTGTATTTCTGTTGGTTATTAAATGTTGATTAATTAATACTTATTTCTTTTAATAATGCAAAGGTACAAAAAATAATCTTATTGACAAAATATATTAATAACACTCCATATCGTTCTCGTCGTAATTTAAGGTCTCATGATTAAGGAACATGCTAACGTAGCAATCCCATTCACCCGTGTATTGGAAAGGAAGTTTGTCTTGAATAAGGAAGGATTCCCTGAAGCAACGAATAGCAGACTCCTCTTCCCCCAAAGCTTTGCGCACCACTCCCTCTATTCGGTAGCATTCGGATAAAGACCTGGCATATTTGTCATCTTTCATACACAGAGCCAGATATAGGTCTTTTGCTTTGATGATGGCGGTCAGAGTTTCTTCATATTTCTGGCGAGACAGCATAATTCTTGCTTGCCAATGATAGGCAAGGACTACGTCCTCTTTGGAGGCAGAAATTTCCCCTTCATAATAATTACCATATCGATTGACGGTTTCCTGAATACAGGCTTCCGCTTCTTCATCCTTCCCTTCTATCCACAATCGGCAGGCATCTTTACACATCCGTTTCGTTTCAAAAAGATATTCTATGGTTTTCTGTAACTTTTCCACCTATGTTACTATATGTCGAGTGAATATTGTAGTACCGCCTCTTTCATACGTTGCCTGTCCATTACAAGGTCATTTTGACGAGCCATTTCAAGCAACTCCTGCACACATTTCAATGCATCCGGATCTTCTTCTGGTATAAACTCACCGTCTTCTTCCGATTCTGGGATAACACTAATGGCTTTTTCAAAGCTCTCCACCGCTAACGGATAGTTTAATAAGGCGATATACGTCACCCCAAACAGAATATAGCACTGGCGGTAGTGGCGATCGAGGTCACAATCTACTGTTCCCTGCCGAAAGCGTTCAAATGCCATGCTCGTTATACGAATGGCATCATCGTACTGCTCGCTACAATATTTAACATACGCCAGAACAAGATAGGCTTCGGCAATGTGTTCATTGTGGATTCCAGGCATCGAGTAGTCAATTTTCTTGAACAAATCCACAGCAAGCTCAGCATATCCCGCTGCCTTCTCCATCTCGCCACTTTCCACTAGCCCCATTGCTGCCTCCATACACTCGGAAGCCCATAGGGGAGCATATTCTTCAAAAGCATGGTATGCCTGCTGTCTATAGATTGTAGCCAGTTCTAATGCAATGGACTTTCTATTCACCTCAACTCCACATGCGGGATAATACTCCCTAAAGTCTTTCAGCACCTGTGCCAAAAAGAGATTGTCGACCGTCCCTATCTCTTGCTTGCGACACCATTCCAGGGCCTTGCGGGCTAGTGCGGCATATTTAACTCTTGACATGTCTGGGTCGAGGTTCGATTCTACTATCTCTGACCACCTGTAATGGTATTCGTCCAAGTCCATAGTTATTACACTATTATTATTGTTCCGGTATCATTGCAAATCCATCCTGGATACTGACAGCATCGGGATAGTAGAGCCGAACAATGTTGAGTTTCGCCTGCTTGTCATAGCATATCCTACAATATGTTATCTCATCAAGTTGATGGTGGAAATCAGCCCAATGGGATGAATTCTTTGTGTTGAAATAACCACACATGTGAAGTCTTAACATTTTTGCCATAACTATTTGGTTTTAAAATTTGCTGCAAAAGTAAGGAGAAATCCGATATTGAAATTCGGAAATAAACCTTTATTTTCACAAATATAGCATAACCCTCTCAACATCAATACTATTCTTACACAAATTTCCAAGCCTTAGATGAATCTACCGGCGAGAACCATTTGTTCATCAAAAGTAAATGATTTAATTGCAAAATTTTGCGCGGCTAATTATTTGTCAATTTTAGGATTTGTCATGTATGTCTGACCGGGTGAGTGGCTTGTTTTGGTGCGTAAGAGTATTCCATCAGCCACCAAATCGGGAATAACGGAATTTTGCAGGTAGTCCAAACTCTTTTTCAGAAGCGTTGCTAATTCTTCAATTGAGTGTTCGACAATACATACTTCAATAATGCACTCCCGCAACTGTTCTTTTGTCATTCTTGGTTTGACTTTCTTTTTAACTATTTTGTCAACGATTCGTTTATTCTCCACTAAATAATCAGTTGCAACATTATTGTCGGAAGTTCCAATGTTAGTTCCAATATTAGATCCATTCGATACACTGTTTATCAAGATATTAGCATCACCATTAGTTGTATTGTTAGTTCCAATATTAGTTCCAATACTAGTTGCAATATTATTTGCATCATTCTCACGCCAGATGGTGGTAATAAACTCGGCACTCAAGTCTATCTCCGGAGCAAGAAGACGGGCTTCCTGCATCCTGCGGATATTCTCTGTGATACCCGTTCCGTATTTCTCAATATAGCCCATCTGGTACATAACCTCAGCCAAATACGGGTTATGAGGATAAGAGCCGTGCTCTTTCATCAGGTCTGCTTTGGTGAGTTCAACCCAAATTGGTCATTAGGGATAAAAAGAAAAGGGTGCCCGAAGTTGGACACCCTAGGGTCATTGCGAAAGAAAAGGGTTATTTTTTCTTTCTGGCAGCTTTCTTGGCCACGATGAGGTTGGTGGCGGGTTTGAATTTCGCAACCTTCTTGGCGGGCACTTTCACCTTTTCGCCGGTCTGCGGGTTCTTGGCGGTGCGAGCCTTGCGCTCAACGACATTGAAGGTACCGAAGCCAATAAGGGTCACTTTCTGGCCTTTGTTAAGCTCCTCGGTGATGGCGGTGAAGCAGGCGTTCATAGCCTCTTTGGCGGCCACTTTTGTCATGCCGGTTTTGGCGGCAATGGCATCAACAAGTTCTGATTTATTCATAGACATTGTGTGTTTGATGGTTAATAATTTTATCTATTAAATTCAGATGCAAATATATACATATTTTTCTAATGTGCAATGAAAAATTTATATTTTTTTTCACAACCAAAATATATATTTTTGCATCAAACTAATTTCCAACCTGTTAGCTGATTGCCGCGAAGAAAATCTTCCACGCTGTTGCGCTTTTTTCCGCTCATCTGCAGGCTCAAAATCTTTACAAAACCATCAGTAGTTCCGACTTTTAGCACCTTTTTTCCATCACAAAAAAGCTGTCCAGGAGTGCTTTCGAGGGCTTTTTCGGGCTCTACTTCATAGACTTTGAACAGCACCTCGTCGCCCTGCGGCGGACGCAACGTCATGGTGGCTGCGGGGTATGGAGAGAGACCCCTTACATGGCGGTCGACTTCCTCGGCCGTACGTTTGAAATCAATCCTGCAGTCGTCCTTGAATATCTTTGGAGCATGACAAGGCTCACCCTGCTGCGGACGAGGGGCAACGGTGCCGTCCTCGAGCGCGTCGAGGGTACGCACCACCAGGTCGCGTCCCATCGAGGCCAGGCGGTCGTGCAGGCTGCCTGCGGTCTCGTTGGGAGCCACGGGGGTGGTTTCCTGCATAAGGATGTTGCCCTCGTCGATATTGTGGTTCAGAAGGAAGGTAGTCACTCCTGTCTCGCGCTCGCCATTGATGATGGCCCAGTTGATGGGTGCAGCGCCACGGTAGCGCGGCAAGAGCGAGGCATGCAGGTTGAATGTGCCGCGCCGAGGCATGCTCCACACCACCTCGGGAAGCATACGGAAGGCGACAACAACAAAGATGTCGGCACCGTAGGCGGACAATTGTTCAAGGAACTGGGGGTCGCGCAGCTTGTCGGGCTGCAACAGCGGCAGGTTGTGGTCGATAGCATATTGCTTCACGGGGCTGAACACCACCTTCTGCCCACGGCCGGCCTGCCGGTCGGGCACAGTGACAACAGCCACAACCTCGTGGCGCGACGACTGCATTATTGCGTCGAGGCTCTCAACGGCAAAGTCAGGAGTGCCGAAAAAAACTGTTTTCATTTAGAAAGGCATCACAAATTCCATCGACCTGTCGAGCGCAATCATCTTCAGGGCGGTGACTGCTCCCTCGACACCCTTGTTGCCATGCTTTCCGCCTGCACGGTCGAGTGCCTGCTGCATGGTGTCGCAGGTCAGCACGCTGAATATAACAGGGCGGCAGTGCTTTATAGCCACGTTGGTAAGCCCCTGCGAGACAGCCTGGCAGATGAACTCAAAGTGGCGAGTCTCACCTTGTATGACACAGCCGATGCAGATGACGGCATCAACGCCTGTGCCTCTAATAGCCATTTCGGCGGCCGTGGTCAGCTCGAAGGTGCCCGGCACACGGTAGACATACAGGTCTTTTTCCTCCACACCGTTCTGGCGGAGGGTTTCAACAGCACCGTCGAGCATGGCATCTGTCACCTCCGGGTTCCATTCGGCGGCCACAACGGCTATGCGGTAACCCTTGCCGCACGGCACGGCCTTCGGGTCATATTCAGATAGGTTGGTCTTCTTCATAGTACACATAAATTGATATATAAATAACGAGACATGGCATAAATTATTTCACACCCGACAGCTTTTTTATGCAAAAAACTCGACTTATGAGCCACCAATCAGCAAACGAAAACCAGAAAACAAAAAAGAGGGTACCTTTTCGGCACCCTCTAGCTGTGAAATGGGCATTCATCTTGCCATCTTTCTCACAATCATTCCCTTGATTGAATAGTATTCGGCACGACTGAAATAACCCCGAAAATCATTAAAGGCACAATCCAATTTTATCTTCCTACTTCCCTCTACTTGCAGAACAATACTTCCAGTTGTTCCATCCGCAGTATGATAGAACCCGCCTGTAAAGCCATAGGATTCCCCAACTTCGTAAAGAACGGTCACAGGGAAAGAATTATAGTTTGTGAAGACTGCCCATGTGCAGTTGTTCTCGTAAATGATACTTACATCCACACCGCCAATATCTTCGGTTGAGCATATACCATTTATTCTATACTCACACTCTTTCTGTTGGTTGCCATTATTACCAGTGCCATTGTTGGTGATTTGAATAATGTTCTGCGCGTTTCCGCAAAACGAGAGCATTCCAACGAACAAAATAATTGCTATTGACTTTTTCATGATAAAAAATGATTTGTTTCATAAAGACAGTGACGACCATTGCAGTTTACCACCTACTGTCGTTTATTAAAATGTAATAGTAAGAATTCATATACTTGACATATCCGTTATAAACAGAACCTGTCATCTTGAAGATAGGCATCTTTTTTATCGATTCAGGAGAAGTCATATTTACATAGTATTTACCGTCGCTTGTTCTATAAACATCCACAGTAATTCTCGATGGGGCAGGAGCGCTAGCACCGGTGGTATGGAGTATTTCTCCACGCATAACCAATTCTCCATCGGACGTTGATGAAGACGAGGAACTCGAATAAGAGTCTCCACCGGAAGATTGGCCGGGGAATGGAGATTCAAATACAATTTCGACATTGTACTTGTAGTTTTTATATGGATTATGCGGGCCACCTTTTATATCTCCTCTTCTACTACTTGTTATTTTCGATTCTCCTGTTGAAATGTTGTAGATATCATCATCGCATAAAACCAATGTCTTTTTATTTGTTTGCGGCATTTTCCCTACATTTGGAATGTCCACCTCCTCTGTCCACGTGATTAAGACGGTTACTTTTATGTGAGCTTTTGAAATCGTGGCTCCAGTTTGATTGTTAACTATAAGATGCCCTGTCTTGCTGCCGTGATTGTAATAATCGACAGATAATCCCAAATATTCTCCATGACCGTTTTGAGCGTTGATTGTCATTCCCATGCAGAATATAGCTGCCAAAAATAAAGATATTTTTTTCATCTTTTCGTGTATTTTGTTTTTATTGTGGGTGTCTCTCTAAAAAAGAGACACCCACGAGTATTTGTCTATTGTTCACTTGCAGTGAATTCCATTGATGACGTTTCCGTTCCTTCGTAGTCTACAATAATTGCTTTCTTTTTCCAATCGTCATCATCAACTTCTTCGTAGTCCGTAGTTCCCAAATCTTTTTCGCAAGATGCAAAGAAAAGAGGGCTAGCCATTAGACTTAACATAAACAATGCTTTATAAGCTTTCTTCATTTTTATTTCTGCCAGTTATAGCCCATCGGCACGTCGGTTTTTGTCCTAATGAATGTTTTTAGTTCCGATGGAGAATGCACATAAAAAGAGCGTGGAACCTTTTAGTCTTCATCGGTACTTTTGAGGTCTTGGACTACCTACACCACCCAATTACAACGTATAAAGCCCACGCCATTGGCGGGAGCGCCGTTGCCTGTCCTGGTGGTGATTTGAAAGTGTCCAAGTTCCAAAAGTACCAGATAAGCCACTTCGCTTTTTCCTATTCTATGATGTGCATACTAATCTATGCGCTATGCTTCATTGGCATTTTTTTTAATTAATATTTCCGTTAAAATCAAGTGCAAAGATACGACCTTTTTCCGACATGGGCAAATTTTTCTGCATAAAATATAAATAACGTATTTAAACCACCCCAAAAATCCATGATGAGGTATCCAGAAATGAGGTATCGAAACTTGTTGCCCTCCGCTTTCCGAACACGAGAAAGAGCAGAATAATTCGTTTTTTTTTGGCAATTACTCGCGAGATGGGGCGGAGCGGGTACGGAGGAGGTACGGAGAAGCAGTGAAGCTGCAAGAGTTTTTCATCGGTCAAGAATGGACATAAACATTTTCCCTCCGTCACGCTTTATCGCATATCGGAGAGTGATTTTCTGCAAGCTTATTTATCAGAAGTCCTTGAGGTTGATGGCGGCGACCTGCGGCTTGGTGCGGCGACGCGGCTCGCGGATGACAGACTGGTCGGCCTTGTAGTCGAGACTCTCGCCACCGCGGGGCTTAGTAATGCCGAAATAGCTCTTGTCGAGGTGCAGCCGGCGGGTACGCAGACCGTATGTCTCGAAGTCGAGTATCCATTCGGGGTCAAATGTCTGGTATAGGAAACGGCACTCGAAATGCAGGTGCGGGCCGGTACTGTTGCCTGTACTGCCGCCGAGACCGATAATCTCACCAGCGGCGACCTCCTGCATGGGTTCGACGTTTATCTTGGAAAGATGTCCATAGAGTGTCTCCAGGCCATTGGCATGGCGAATGACGACACAGTTGCCGTAGCCACCCATACGGCGGGCCACACGCACGGTGCCGCTGAATGCTGCATGTACCGGCTCGCCGGTCTTGAGGCCTATGTCCACGCCGTGATGTCCACGGTTCCAACGCCAACCGTAGTTGCTGGTCTTGCGGTTGCACACGGGGAAACAGAAGTCGGCGGTATCGCGCACCAGCAGCAGGTTAATCTCGTCGGGCAACACGGCCATGGCGGTACGGCCAAAAGGGTTGACACGATTGTCGGGAAAGGCATCGTACCACATGGGAACCATGTTGGCGGAGAGTGGAGTGTGGAGAGTGGGGAGATTGGCTGACGCAGGCTTCGTGGGAGCAGAGAGAGGCGTAGATGGTACTGTCTCCTTTTTAGAGGCGTGGGAGGATGGTTTATTTACTCCCTTCTCCCGAGAGGCTGGGGGTGTGGCTGTTTTCTTAGCGGCCTCGAGGCGGGCATTGATGACCGAGTCGTAGTAGCTCATCTGGGCGGAGAGTGGAGAGTGGAAAGTAGAGAACAGCAGCACTATCAAAACAACAAGGCGGCGCAGGCGTGCCACGGGAATGCCCAGCAGCTCGCGGTATTTGGCCACGGTGCGGCGGGCTATTGGCAGGCCACGCTCGTTGAAGAGCTTGGCCAGCGCATCGTCGGACAGCGGGTTGCGCTTGTCCTCGGCGGCGATAATGTCGGCCAAGTGCTGCTTGATGGTCTCGATAGACACCTCCTCGCCGTCGTCAGTGGCCATGCCCTTCGAGAAACAATCCTTGAGCGGTATGGTGCCGAAGTCGGTTTGGATGTATTTGCTGTTGGCCATTCTCGACACGGTGCTGATGTCCAGTCCTGTGGCCTCGGCCACCTCGCGCTGGCGCATGGGTTGCAGCTGGTCGCTGTCGCCGGTGAGCAGGAAGCGACGCTGGTGCTTGATGATGTAGCGCATGACGCGCACAATGGTGTCGTGACGCTGCTGCAGAAGGTCGATGAACTCCTGTGCATCGGCCTGCTTGCTGCGCAGAAAGCGCATGGCCTCCTTGTCGCCACCGCTCTGCTCCATGTCGGAAAGCATCGAGGTATAGTAACTGTTGAGGCTCAACTGTGGCAGACCACTGTCGTTGAGGTAGAACTGCAACTGCCCGTCGTGCTGGGTCAGGACGATGTCGGGTATGACATAGGCCGCGGCAGAGTCGCTTTCGGCACCCGACGAACCAGGCTTGGGGTCGAGGTGTCGGATAATGTCGGCGGCTTCGTCCAGCTCCTCCTCGTCGATGCCCATGGCCTCGCAGATACGTTCATAGCGGTGGGCGGCGAAGTCGTCGAAATGGTCTCTTACGATGGCAAGTGCTGTGTTGACGACAGAGTCGTCAACCACACTGTTCTCGTTTTCACGGCGTTGAAGCTGCAACAGCAGGCACTCGCGAAGGTTGCGGGCGCCGATGCCGGCGGGGTCGAGGCTCTGCACCACGTGCAGCACCTGTTCCACCTCTTCGGGGGTGGTCTCAATCCCTTGGCGGAAAGCCATGTCGTTGGCCACCAGTGCCAGGTTACGGCTCAAATAGCCCGCATCGTCGAGCGTGCCGATAATCTCTGTTGCTATGGTGCGCTGGCGGTCGGTGAGAGGCAGCAGCGCAAGCTGGTCCATCAGGCGCTCGATGGCCGACTGGCTGTCGACCACCACAAACTCGCGCCTCACGGCATTGGGGTCGGATTCAAGATGCTCATGATAGTCGTAGGAGTCCTCGTCATCATCGTTGGCATCCCAGTCGCTGCCGGCGTTCTCCTGAGGCAACTCGGTCACGGGCATCTCGGCCTCAAGCAGGGGGTTCTTCTCAACCTCCTCCTTGATGGCCTGTTCAAGATCAGTAACAGGCAATTGCAGCAGACGCATCAGCTGTATCTGCTGAGGCGAGAATTTCTGCTGCAATTGCTGTTTCTGAACTTGTTTCATTTCACAATATCCATCTCTTCAATGAGGTTCTTGGCACCGGCATAGATGTCGATGACCCAGAGCATGTAGCGGCTGTCGAGGCAGATGCAACGCTGCAGGTTCTCCTCGAAGTCGATGTCGCCGCTCATGGCCTCGCTGTTGCCGTCGAAGGCCAGGCCGATAAGCACGCCGCGGCCGTTGATGACGGGCGAACCGCTGTTGCCGCCGGTGATGTCGTTGTTGGTGATGAAGCAGGTCGGCATCTCACCCTTCTTGTTGGCATAGGGGCCGAAGTTCTTGGCGTTGTAGAGCTCCTTGAGACGCTCGGGGACGAAGAACTCGCTGCTGGTCGGGTCTTCTTTCTCGATGACACCCTTCATGGTTGTGTAGTGGCGGGCAGTAAGGCCGTCCTTGGGCTCGTAGCTCATCACGTTGCCGTAGGTGAGGCGGATGGTCGAGTTGGCGTCGGGCGACATCAGTTTGCCGTTCTTCTCGTTAATCTGAAGGATACCGTCGGTGAAGTCGCGGATACCGCGTTGCAGGTCTTCCTGCACCTTCTGCGGCACCATATCGTTGAGAGACCAGTACATCTCCAGAGCCTCGGTACCGGCTTGTGCCAGTGCGTCTCCCTTGGCCTGCTTGAGGTTGGGTTTCAGAATGAACTTGCCAAGGTTCTCGGCATTGGCGAAGATGCTGGACTTGTAGAGGTCGGCCACATACTTGGTCCAGTCGCCTTTGTATTTCTTGTTGGCTTTGTCGAGGAATTCGGGGCAGAAGTCGGGGTTGACGTTCTTGTAGACATACTCGAACAGGGCGGCGGTGAGACGCTGGTCAACTGCCTGGTCGTAGTCCTTGAAGAAGTTGTCGACATAGTCCTGGTATTTGCTCAGGTCGGCGTTCTTGTCCTCCTCGAGGTCGCGCACGAAGCTGCCGCGCAGACGGGCGGCAAACAGCGGAGCCTCGGAACCGGAGAGCAGGCCTTCGGACAGATACATCTGAGCCTCCTTGACGGTGCGGCGGGCGGCATAGCCATCCTTGATAAGACCCAGGGCACGGGTGTACTTGGGACTCTTCTGGAAGCGGGCCCATTCGTTGAACTCCTTCTCAACCTCTTTCTTCACCTGCATGGTGTTCAGGTTCTTGAGGGCCTTGTTCTGCTCGTTGCTGTACTTCCAGTAGTTGGAGCAGCTGGCATACTTGGAGGCATATTTGATGCGTGTGGCCTGGCTGGCTGCCATCTCCTCGCGGAGGATGTTGATTTTCACGGTACGGATTTCGTAGCGCAGCTTGTTGGTGATGTCCATGGTCTCCTCGAGGCCGTAGCTGGTGAGGAAGTGGTCGGTGGTGCCGGGGAAGCCCATCACCATTGCGAAGTCGCCGTCCTTGAGCTCACCGGCGCTGACGGGCAGGTGGTGCTTGGGGCTGAGGGGGACATTGTCCTTGCTGTATTCGGCGGGGCTGCCGTCGGGGGCGGTGTAGATGCGGAACA
>JAEEGL010988408.1_pt1 | contig 17099 bp, 11 predicted proteins | sample 9134231 | NCBI WGS metagenome assembly JAEEGL01 (sample SAMN16246548, study PRJNA631951) | gut metagenome | biome: gut microbiome; feature: rumen; material: fiber-attached | host: Bos | place: Iran: Karaj | collected 2018-10
ATCGATATAAATCGTCGGATACTTGTTGAGATGTTTCTCAAAATCAGGCGATTTGGAGATTTCAAGACCTTCAAAAAGTTTCCTTGAATCCGAACTCCTGTCGTAATAGGCATACGCCATCTGCGCCGCAAACGACTTGCCAAAACGTCGCGGACGAGATATGCACATAAAACGGTTTGCAGTGCCAATATTTGCATTCAACACATTCAGTAGCCCTGATTTGTCAACGAAATCGCTGTTTCTGACACCTTCAAAGTCGCAGTTGCCGTAGTCTATAAATTCGCTCATAATAATCTCCTGTTTTAACGGTGAGCAAATTTAAGGAATATTTTCGGGATGTGCAAAAAAATGCACTCTAAAAATTATATTTTTTGTTTTCGGTTTAATAATTTTTCATTATCTTTGCGCTACAATATAATACTAAACCGTCAGAAATGAAATACAAAGAACTCATACAATTCGACCCGATTAACGAAGTCGTTAAATTTGACCGGCTTGGCGACGACGACTACCGCCGCTCATTGGTCAAAAACTTTGTCTTTTCTGATACTTACGAAAAGATAATCATACCCGAACTTTGCAAAAACCTCGATTATACTGCAAGTTACGATACTTTCGGCATTCAGATTGTCGGCAATTACGGTACAGGTAAGTCGCACCTGATGTCGCTGTTTTCGCTCATTGCCGAAAATCAAGACTACTTGCCATTGGTGCAGAGCGACAAAGCCCGCAAGGCTCTCGGCAACATTGCCGGCAAATACAAGATTATAAGGTTTGAACTCGGCAACGACGAAGAACTGTGGAAAATTGTTTGCTATCAGATTGACTTACAGTTGAAAAAATGGGACATTCCTTACAGCATTTTGGACGACAACAGCCCCGACTCTTACACCGACAAACTCAACCGACTTGCCGCATATTTTGAAGAAAAATTCCCCGACAAGGGGCTTATGATTGTTATCGACGAGATGCTGTCGTATCTCAAAGGTAGAAGCGGCTCCGACAAAATCAACCGCGATTTGGCTGTGCTGCAAGCATTGGGTCAGATGAGCGACCATTCCAAATTCCGTATGGTGTTTGGCGTTCAGGAACTTATATACAATGCTCCCGAATTTCAGTTTGCCGCCAATATGCTCAACAAGGTCAATGACCGTTTTCGTCAGATAGAAATCACAAAACAAGACGTTCAGTTTGTGGTGGAGCAGCGTCTTCTCCGCAAAACCGACGAGCAAAAACAGGTTATCCGCAAGCATCTGAGCGGGTTCACTGAGTTTTTCCCTGATATGCACGCCCATTTGGACGAGTACGTTAACCTTTTCCCGGTCAACCCCTCGTTTTTTGAAAACTTCCAGCAGATTCGCATCGGCAAAAGCCAGCGCGAAGTGATGAAAACCCTTTCTCGTAAATTTGAGGATTTGCTTGATACCGACGTGCCAACCACCAATCCCGGTCTTATCTGTTACGACAGTTATTGGGACGACCTTTGCTCTTCGCAGATGCAGACTTTCCCAGATGTAAGGCGCGTTACCGAAATTATGCAGACCGTGAGCCGCAAAATCGACGAAAATTTCATAAAGCCCGGCGAAAAACCAAACATTCCGCTCGCTCACCGCATTGCCAACGCCTGTGCCGTAAAGATTCTGCAAGACAGCCTCGACAAAACCAACGGTGTCAACGTAGAAAACCTTCTCGACGACCTCTGTTTCTTGGATCCGCTGTGCCCCGACCACGATTTTCTCTTAGACCGTATCAACACTGTGGCTTCGCAGATTGTAAGAGCCACCGTGGGGCAGTATTTCGAGAAAAACGAAAAAAACGGCGAATACCATCTCCGTATTTCGGGCGGCATCAACTACGAACAAAAAATCAAGGACTACGTTTCCACTATGACCGACGACCAGAAGGACGGATTTTTCTTCAATTTCCTTGTGGAATACCTGCCCGTGGAAACCGAGCAATACCGCCGAGAGTTCAAGATATACCAGCACCGCCTTTCGTGGGAAAGCCACAAGATTATGCTCGACGGATATATCTTTATGGGCAATCCCGACGAAAAAAGCACCACTGCACCCCGGCAGATTTTCTACATCTACTTTATGCCGGTGTTCCATCCCGACAACTCCAAGCGCACTCTCGATGCCGACAGTGTGTACATACATTTCGACAAGATTAGCCCCGAGATGAAAGAACTTCTGCAACTTTATGCAGCAGCGCAGTCGCTCACAGCAAGTGCCGACACGTCTCAAAAGGCTTTTTACAACACGTTCATACAGAAATACCGCGACGAACTCCGCCGGATGTTCGATTCTGAGTTTAAGCAGGCGGTGGAGATTGTATATCAGGGCGAAATACAGCCCGTTGCGCCCAAAGACCTCAACGGAAGCAAGATAGACGCCATCAGCCGTATCACTTCCAAAATTTTGGAAGACTATTTCTGCACCGAACTGCCCGGCTACCCAAGGTTTATGCTCAATTATCCAATAACGCCCGACAACAGCCGCGCTATGCTCAAAGGTGCGCGTCAAAAGATTGCCAACCCCGAAATCCAAAACCGCGACGGCGAGGCTATTCTTGCGGGATTGGGCTTGATTAAAGACAACGCTCTCTCCACCGAAGGCAGCATCTACGCACTCAGCATCAGCCAAAAAATCCAAAACAAAGGCGACAATTCGGTGCTTAACCGCGACGAAATACTTTACCGTTTTTACGAAAACGATTTCCGCTCAATAGATTACAAAATCGGTGCTGAATACGAATTTCTTGTGCTTGCCACAATGACGGCTCTCGGCGAAATAGAAATCAACTACGCCGCCGGCAACAATATCAACGCCGCCAACATCCGCAAGATTATCGACCTGCCCGAAGAGCAATTCTATTCTTTTACGCACGTCAGCCGCCCCAAGGACATCAACATCGCAGCAGCCCGACAACTCTTTATAAGCATCACAGGCAAAGACCTCACCGCCCAACTTTCCAACGGCGAGGTCTATCAGCAACTATTGCTGCGCGCCCAGCAGATAGCAGCCGACGCTGTGCGTGTAGAGCACGACCTTGCCAACGGCATCTACCTCGACGACATCGAAATAATATCGCAAGGCGACGCCCTATCCATCAAGCATAGGCTCGCTGCATTGAGAGGTTTTTGCGACCAACTGCCGGCATACGCTTCGCAAGCCAAAATGCGAAACCTCAAATGGTCTGCCGACGAAATCAAGCGAACAACTGCCGTAATCGCCGATATGGAGCGAGTAAAAAAGACACTGCAAGCAGTAAACCAATTCCGCGAAAAAACAAGTTATCTCTCGCAGGCTAAGCAGTATATGACCGACCAGGCGATGATACAGCGTACCGACCAAGCCCTGCAAAACGTCAAAGACGTGGTATCCGCTATCGACAATCCGCAGGCGCAGAGCCGTTGCCTTACTCTATTAGATGAAACAATCGACCAATACATCAATTGGTATATCGGTCAGTACAAGCGTATGCACATCAACGCCCTGCAAGACAACGAAAAACGCAAAATCCTCAATAGCAACGCCTGCAAAGTGTGCGAGGCTGTATCCAGAGCCGACCACGACAACGGATATTTTGCCGTGGCAGAGCAGTACGCCATTTGGGAGCGCGACATACAATCGCTGACGCCCATCAGCAACGCTGTAACCAAAGATGCGCTTCTCCGTCAGCCTTACTGCGGATTCAATCCAAAGTCGTTCAGTGGAAAACAACTGCCAAATCTGAGCGACCTCAGCCAAAGGTTGAGCGACATATTCGACAATATCGATGCATCGCTCCACCAGATTCTGCAAGACAAAGACCTTCTCAACAGCGTGGACGCCCTCAACGACAGCGAAAAAGGACTTCTCCAAAGGTTCAATTCCAATGCCGAAGACCTCGCCCAAAGCAACGCCGAAAGGCTTGTGGAGATTGTATATAAACTCCACAAGGGCATACGCAAAATCGACATCACAGCCGATTACCTGCGCAAGCACGTACTCAACCGCCCGATGACGCCCGACGATGCCGTAAAAGCATTCCGCAAATACATCGCCGAGATTACCACCGGCAGCGACACCGACAATATACGCATTATCTTCAAATAACTATGGCAGAAGAGCAACTCACTATAAACTACGACCAGCCACTGCCGCCATCTGAGCAGCAAACACCGGCTCAGCAGCCTAAGCCGCAGCCCGTGGTGTGCCTTGGCATCACCTTTGAGAACGACGAGCAGAGGCGCGAACATTTCCGCAATGAACTCCGCAGCCGTCTGCCCGAACTCCGCAAAATGGAAGGCTTCCCAATCGGCACCGACGACGACATCATCAACCTCTCCGACCCGCCGTATTACACAGCCTGCCCAAATCCGTGGCTCAACGATTTTGTGGCTCAATGGGAATCCGAAAAATCTCTCTTGCAGCAGCAGGGCAAGCGTAAGGCTGATTTCGAGGTTAACGAACCGTATGCGTCTGACATCAGCGAGGGCAAAAACAACCCAGTATATACCGCACACTCTTATCATACAAAAGTGCCGCACCCCGCGATAATGAGGTTGATATTGCATTATACTCAACCCGGCGATATTATTTATGATGGTTTCGCCGGCTCAGGTATGACGGGTGTGGCGGCAGGTTATTGTGAGTTTCAGTCTGATATTTGTATTTTCAATGCTCAGATAGGGAAACGTCATTGTATTTGTAGCGATTTAAGTCCAATTGCAAGTTTTATTTCGTATAATTTGAATAATAACAATTACCCAGACTTAAAGAAATTTTCTACCATACTTCGAAATCTACAAAAGGAATATGCCTATCTTTATAAAACAAAACATAAAGAAGGTAAATATGGAGACATTAATTTTGTGGTGTGGTCAGATCTTATTGTTTGCGATAATTGCGGAAATGAAACTCCATTTTTAGATCTTTTTGTTCGTCTTGGCGAAGGCAAAATTGAAGACAATGCATATTGTCCTTTTTGCAATTCTCTAATTGTGAGAAATAGATGCACAAAAAAGCAAGAAAGTTATTTTGATATTCAACTCAATGAATCTCGTGTACGAACACAATCAATTCCTTACCTAATTGATTATACTTATGATGGACATAAGTTCAAAAAAAAGCCTGATGCCGAGGATATTGAATTGATTGAAAAAGTAAAACAAATTCCAAATAATTCTTGGCTTCCAATTGTGCCATTGGGTAAAGGAGACAAAATGGAAGACCCAAAAGCGAAAGGAATTTTTTATGTCCATCAATTATACACAGACAGAACATTATTCATTTTGTCTAAATTATGGGAAAAGTGTAATACATTTAACAAGTTTTACATTACTAACAGTATATCCAGAAATCTTACAAAACTAAATAGATTTATTGTTAACAAATACAACTTAAATGGCAGAATAAATGGTCCATTAAGTGGCACTTTGTATGTACCAAGTGAAATAGTTGAGCAAAATGTATTTTCACTGTTAGATTCAAAGCACTCCACCGAAGTTGAAAAAATCAATTTTCACAATGTAATTCAAGTTGGAGATGCTTTGCATAATAAAGTATTACCAAGCGAATCTGTTGATTATATTTTTACGGATCCTCCCTTTGGTGATAATATTATGTATTCTGAATTGAATAAAATATCGGAAGCGTGGCTTAATGTCATAACTAATAATACTGATGAAGCAATAGCAAATAATACTCAAAAAAAATCATATTATGATTATGGAGCGTTAATGCTATCTGCATTTAAGGATTATTATCGTGTTTTAAAACCCGGTAAGTGGATGACAGTCGAATTTAGCAACACCAAAGCAAGTGTTTGGAATGCAATTCAAACTGCAATTCAAGGAGCAGGTTTTATAATATCATCTGTTTCTGCATTTGATAAAGTACACGGCGGAATTAAGTCTATGAGATATACAACATCTGTCAAAGAAGATTTAATCATTACTTGTTACAAGCCGTCGAAAGGTTTGGCGGAAAAGATAGTTGGATCGTCGGAGCGCAAAGAAACGGTTTGGGATTTTGTGCAGGAACATTTGGAGCATCTGTCGGTGCATATCGTAAAAGACTGCAAAACCACCACCGTAGTAGAGCGCAGCCCAAAAATCCTGTACGACCGTCTTATCTCTTACTACATTCAAAACGGTTTTGCGCTGCCTATCGACGCAGCCGAATTTCAGCAGGGATTGCGCGAGCGTTTTGTGGAGCGCGACGGTATGTTTTTTACTGCCGTACAAGCAGCAGAATATGAAGAAAAACGCCGTGCCACCGAAGGTATGGTTCCTATGGGCATTGTGGTTGACAGCGAGGCAGAGGGCATTGCTTGGCTCAAAGTCCAATTACAAACCCCACAGACCTACCAGCAGATACAGCCGCAATGGATGCAAGCCATCAACGGCATCCGCAAGGGCGACATTCTTCCCGAACTGAAAACCATTTTGGAAGAAAATTTCATTGAGACCGCCGAGGGCAAATGGCGTTTGCCAAACAGTCAAGACGATGCCGATATGGACGCCCTGCGCCGCAAGGCATTGATGCGCGAGTTCAATCTCTACCGCGACCAGGCTCTGCGTCCAAAATCAAAACTCCGCGAAGTGCGTGTAGAGGCCATCCGCGAGGGTTTGTCGCAGTGCTACAAGGCAAAGGATTTTGCCACCATCGTAGCAGTCTGCAACAAAATCCCCGAAAACCTCCTCAACGAAGACCCGCAGATACTTATGTTTTACAATATGGCGCAAAACAAGATATAGCCGATGAACGCCCTGATTAACCGCATAGTGCAGAAGATAACGGTAGATTACCGGCGGCTGAGCATTGTGAGCGATGCCGGAGGTTTTCTCTCGCAAGACGAGGTGCGCTCGTTGATTACGAGCGAGCATAGCATCATCACCGTCGTTGGCGATACCGACGCGCTGTGCGCACATTATGAGCAGGTTTATCAACAATCCACCGCGTCGGAGCGTTTTCTCTACCTTTGCGACAATACTGCCCACATACCGCAAGCAATGCGGGAAGAGGCTTTTGTAAAGGATTTTTCGCTGTGCGACGTGTTTCCACTATTTGCGGCAAAGGGTATGTTGCAGAGATTGAGTTTTGAAGTAGCCGATATGCTCTATGCCCGATACGCCTTGCGCAAAATTCCTATGCCCGAATGTGCCGGCATTATCCAAAGCCTGAAAGACGAATACGCACATTCGCTTACTCAGACCGCCGGATATTGCGTGGAGCAGTTGCAGGGCATTGCCTTGGATTGGACTTGCCGTGCCGAAACCATCGGCAAAATATCCGCCGCAATGTTGCCGGCTGTCAAAAACGGACTTTACGACAAGATTGCCCCTGCATTGGATGTCATCAACAATAGTTTTCAGCAATGGGTCAACAGCCAATATTTCGGCACGTTGCAGAGCAATCCGCTGATAAGCCCCAAGAGTGTCAACAAGATTTTGCCGCATTTGGCGTCGAAGTACGGCTACGACAATAAGATGGCACTTTTGGTAATCGACGGATTTGCATATTGGCAGTATCTTGTTCTTAAACAACGCCTTACCCAAGACCAAATCGCCGCCACCGACGGCTGTGTATTGTCGTGGTTGCCGAGCGTTACTTTTTTGTCGCGTCAGGCAATATTCCGTGGCGCGTTTCCGCAAAAAGACTACAAGCAGAACCCCGAAAACGAAAAGAAACTGTGGTTTGGATTTTGGCGTGAGCGTGGCTTCGCCGATTGCGACATTCAGTATATTGCCGACAAAGACGATTTCACCATCAATGTCGGTGTAAAGCGTTTGGCAATTGTAACATCAGAGATGGACGAAAAAATGCATTCGTCTATCTACAACAAAGATTTGTATTCGCTCACCGAAAATTTCAGCGGGCGCATCGCTGTCAAAATCCGCGAAATACTTTCGCAGGGTTTTGCGCTTTACCTTGCCACCGACCACGGCAGTGTACTTTCGCACGGTTGGCGTACATTGACGCCTGCCGAAAAAGTATTTCTCTATCAAGACGGCAGCCGAGGCAAACGCCATCTGATATACACCGACAGCGGAGCGCAGGAAAGTTTTTGCAACTCAAATCCTTCGTTGAACATTTTGCAGCACGACGATTTTCTGTGCATACGCGATACAGCCTGTTTTGCAAAAGAAAACAGCACCATAATAACCCACGGCGGCAGTCATTTCTTAGAAATGCTGATACCGTTTGTAAAACTAACACCCGACAGCAAATGAAACAAGACATCGGCATCAACCAACGCATACCGGCGGCAATATTGGAGGCTGCGCTTCTTGCCTGTATTCAGGGAAACGGCACGGCAGATTATTTCCGCCAACTTGCCTCCACCGAATATCAGGGGCAAAACCGCATTGGCAAGGCGGCTTCGGTAATCAACCGCCTTACTGTCAAAAATCCGCTTTTTCCTTACCTTGCCAACAATGGTCAGGAAATGGAATCGATGTTGCGCGGCAAGGCCGACAGAACTTTGATTTTGACCGCTGTAATATGCTCGGCATATTGTTTTGGCTACGATACGGTGTCGCTCCTCGGCAAGTATTTTCACGCGCAAGAGAGCGTTACCACCGATTTTATACGCGAAAAAATGTCGCAAAAATACGGCTCCAACCGTTCACTGCCCAATGCGCTCTACTGCGTGTTGCCAATGCTCATTGAGGCGGGTATGATAGCCCGTCCCAAGCCCGGCATCTACAAGGCGGTGCGCATTGCCAACGCATCCCAAGGCGCAGTGGATATTTACCGTCGCTCGTTCTTGCTCAACAATCCAATGCTGCGCGAGTGCGACGATTTTATGACGAATCCATATTTTGAATTTTTAATCTTGTAAACAATTATGGAACAGCAGTTTAATAGTATCGAGGAAATAAACGATTACATCGATTTTCTTGAATCGAGAGGCAGAAACATACCCGATTGGGTATATGCCGAAAAACAACGCATCGAAAAAGAAAACAGCATCAGCGACGCCGAGTATATTTTTGGCACTATGGCGGCACACAATCCCTATATGTCGCCCGAAAAAGAGCAAGTGGTGCGAGATATGACCGACGAACTGATGAAACACTCTCCCGGTGCCGAGCAGCCTTGTCTGTTGCTTGGCAAAGTGCAGTGCGGCAAAACCGACACATTCCTCAGCATTATGGGATTGTGTTTCGACCGAGGAATCGACATTGCCGTGGTAATGACCAAAGGCACCAACACGCTCACCAAACAGACCATTGAGCGTCTCAACAACGATTTCCGCTATTTCAAAGACCAGCAGACCTACAATCAGAAAGTTGTGATAAGCATCTACGATATTCTCGACCTCTACAAGCGCGGCGGATTGAGCGAATATCAGTTAAACGACCACGTCAACAAGTTTATCATAGTTGCAAAGAAAGAAATCACCAATCTCACTTACCTCAACGAACTATTTGAGACCAACCCGCTTATGCGTGGCAAAAAAGTGCTTGTATGCGACGACGAGGCGGATTTTGCCAGCCGTGCATATTATCAGCGCAAGGGCGAGATGTCGCTGTTGCGCATAGCCGATCAGATAGAGAATTTTATCAAACTGCCGGATTTTTGCCGCTATTTGCAAATCACAGCCACGCCGTATTCGCTCTATTTGCAGCCCGACGGCACGGTGCAACTCCGCGAAGGCAAGGAGGCGTCGCCGTGGTTGCCGAGATATACGGCTCTTGTGCCTATCCACGGCAGATATATCGGCGGAAGACAGTATTTTGAGTTGAGCGAAGACGACAATTCTATGTACAGTTGCCTTTTTCAGCCTGTCAAGCAGGTGTGTATCGACATACTTTCGGCTCGCAACGAATGGTACTTGAAGTCGAAGGCACATTCCGAAAATCTCAATTCGCTCAATTATGCTGTAATTTCTTACTTGTTTTCTGCCGCTGTGCGCAGTATTCAGGTTAAGAACAAAAAAGGCAAAAAGTATTACTCCTCTTGCCTTATCCATTGTGAGATTTCTAAGAAAAACCACGCTTGGCAGGAGGAACTTATCACCGGCATTATCGAGGACATCAAAAACGCTTTTCTTGACAAAGGCAACACCGACCTTCATATCCTCGATTTGGAAAACGAGGCATACGAAAGCCTCCGCCACAGCAACTACCTCGGCAATAAATACGAACTTATCAACGAGGCTTTCCCGTCGTTTGCGGAAACTGAGGCGGAAGTCAAGCGAATCTTGAAATACAACGACTACACCATCAATGTAGTCAACTCCGAAGAACCAGGCAAGGTTGCCACAATGCTCAACGAAAAAGGTCAGTTGCGCTTGGAACAGGCTTTGAACTTCTTTATCGGAGGCAGCATTCTCGACCGTGGCATCACTATCGACAATATGCTGTGTTTTTTCTACGGTCGCGACCCGAAAAAATTCCAGATGGACACCGTGTTGCAACACGCCCGTATGTACGGCGCACGCGACAAGGAAGATATGGCTTGCACACGTTTCTTTACCACCAATGAGATTTACAGTGTGCTCAAAACCATCAACAGCATCGATTCAATGATGTACGAATATTTGAAGGCTCACCGCGACACAGTGCAGACCGACGATTTTACAAGTATGGTTATCGGTTACGACCCGCGCATCAAGGCGAGTGCCGCCAACAAGTACACCCCTGCCAACACCAAGGTTTTGAAACCGCACCAGCGTATCCTGCCGGTAGGTTTCCAGACGGGCAGCCCTGCCGAGATGAAGTCCATAAAGGCAGAAATCGACAGTCTGATTCTCGCTTGCGCCGATTATAAAAACCGTTCGGAGGAGAATCCGTTTTTCCTGATGGACTACGACACCGCAGTCAAAATAATTCGCCAGATAAGTTCGTCGCTCAAATACGGCGACGAATACGAAAACACCGATTACGAATGGGATGCCAACGAGATGCTCACTGCGCTTGAACATTGCACCTTCGGCTCCGACGGTATGATTTACTGCCTTCTCCGTCAAAACCGTAATATGAGTAGAGAACGCGACAAATCAAAGCAAAACAAGCCGCGTTGGATTGACGCTCCTGACGATGGTCGTACCGACACCACGGCATCAAGACAAATAGCGGTTGACCGTCCGGTATTGATGTTGCTCGGACAGAATGGCGCGAAAAAAGACGGTTGGATGGATGCGCCGTTCTATTGGCCTGTGTTTGTGACGCAGGAAAATATGACGGCGGGAATCTTCACCGTCAATGCCAACAAGCAAATCCGCGCATCAAAAAAACAGTTCCGTCTTGACACATACACCAATTATCCGCCCGAGGACATTCTGCAATTGACAATCACATTCGGACCTTTTGCCGACATTGTGGTTGGCGAAAAAACGGAAGAAAGTCGTGAAATAAAATCAACAACCAGTTCTCTCTATCTCCAAAAGGACGACAACGGCAAATTTGTGCTTCGAGACGGTGTTGTACCCGGCAAGGATTACAGCATTTCATCCTACAACGGCGGTGTTTTCCCATTTGAATTGAAGCCATACAAATATCTGTATTTGCGCAATTCACAGGACTTTTCGGGCAGTCAGGCGTTTGTGAAGTTGAACGCCGACCATCCGTATGACCTCATTCCTGAACGATACTCCCAGAAAGACAAGGTTTACGACAAAAACAACCGTTCTTCCGAAACCGAAAACAACGCCTACTGCAAATGGGTTATCTTCTACAACATCAGCGAAATCTTGGAAGTTAAACTTACCGACGAGGATGCCAAATATATAGAAGAAATGAAAGGTTAACGGCTATATTTTTAGGCAAAGGGCATTGCCCTTTGCCTAAAAATATTTCTCTTAATTGCTTTCCATCATTTCCCCATCTTCTCCACCTCTGTTCCCTCTTTTACAAATCCCGCACCTTTGGCAATGATGGTATCGCCGGCAGAAAGTCCTGACAGTACGGCGTAGTGCTTGCCGTCGTTGTTGTTTTCGATGGTAATCATTGTTGCAACAGCCTTGCCGTCAGTTACTTTCATCACAAATACCTTGTCTTGAATTTCGTATGTGGACTCTTGCGGAATAATTATGCAATTTTCTATGAAATTTGGCATCAAGACCTTGCCCGTAGAACCCGAAAGCAACATTCCATCGGGATTGTCGAACAGTGCGCAAACCGACACAGCACCTGTTTTTGAGTCCACAATTCCGCTGATGCTTTCTATTTTTCCTTTCAACGGATATATCTCATTGTTAGAAAGTTGCAGTTGAATTTCGGGCATTTTTTCAACAGCATTTTTCATAGATTTATATTTTGAAATATAGTCCATTATGCTTTTTTCCGACATCGAAAAATATACACGCATAACTATGTTGTCTGCCACAATAGTAAGTCCGTCTTGAATATTCGGGCTTACGAGGTCGCCTTTGCGGTATGGAATCCTGCCCACAACGCCGTCGGAAGGACTTCGGATTTCTGTGAAACTGAGGTCGCACTGTGCCGAGTTCAATGCCGCCTTAGCCGCTGACAGATTGGCTTTGGCAATTTTCAAATCACTTTCGGCAAGGGCTAATTCGTGGTCGGAAACTATCTGTTTTTCGTGAAGATTTTTTTTGCCGTTGTATTCGAGTTGAGCCTTTGAGAGAGCCGCCGACATCATTTCCACATTAGCCTCGGCACTCTGCAAGGCGGCACGGTAAGTGGAATTGTCGATAGCGAAAAGTCGCTGACCCTCTTTTACTTGCGCGCCTTCTTTTACAAAAACTCCTTCGAGGTAACCTTCCACTTTTGGAAATATTTTAATATCCTGACTACCCTTAACCGCCGCCGCATATTCGGTGTTGACAGAATAATTCTGCAATTCAACTGTCAGTAATTCAAAATCTTGCGGTTCGTCTTGCTCGGTTTCGGTGCCGCCGCCACACGATGCCGCAAATATCAACAATGAAAATATTTTAATAAGTTTCTTCATATTGCAACAAGTTTTAAATCGTAATTTTCAATATTTTTCAGGGCTTTTTTGACGATAATTACCGCCGCCGTTGCGCTCAAAATTCCCGCCGCAAAATTGAGAATCCACACGCCGTCAAGTCCCCAAAGCGGCACAAGCACTGCAAGCATAATTATCGGAAAGACAAACGTACTCAACAGCGAAATCGACAGCGAATGCCACGGTTTTTCCAATGCAGTCATATAACTCGAAAGTGTGCCGTCGATCCATCCCACGAGGTAACTCAGCGCGTAAAACTGCACCGCACGCCACGCCATTGTGTATAGGTCGTTGTCGCCGTCCATCACAAAAAACGGCAGCAAAAACCGTCCGCCCGTCAGCAAAAACACCATCGCCAAAACCGAAAACACCGCCGACGAAAGCATTATGGCTTTTTGAATTTTTTTGTAACGAGCCGTAAGACCCGCGCCAAAACAGTAACTTACAGCGGGTTGCAATGCCTCGGTGATGGCGTGAAGCACCATTCCTGTAAGGCCTCCGATGTACTCCACCACCGAAACCGCCGCCACCGCCGTGCTTCCGCCAAGACGCAACAACACAACGTTGACAATCACCGCAAAAAGCGACCCGGCAATGCTTACAAAAAACTCTGACGAACCGTTGGCGGCAATCGGCATCAACTGCCTGAATGTCAATCGCCCACGGACAAATGTAAGCGGAAGTTTTTTTCTTAAAAACGGCATCAGCGACCACACCGCGCCCACCGTCATTGAAATGCAACTTGCCATTGCTGCCGCCCAAAGTCCTTGATTCATAAGCACTATCAATACATAATCGGCTGCAATGTTGAGGAGCGAGCAAACAATGTTGATTGTCATACTGAGTTTCACTTTTCCGCACACTCTCAGATAATTGTCGGTGGAAAAATATATCGAGCAAAGCGGCATAAACAATGCAAAAATACGCAGATAATCCACTGCAAATGTGGCAGTTGCGCCGTCGGCACCCATAAGCGTAATAAGCGGTTTGGCAAAGACGAATCCCAACAATCCAAACGCCGAAGACAGAGCCGTTATCACACCGAGGCAATACGAAAACACACGGCTTGCCTTGCGTACTTTGCCGCCGCCCAAAAGTATTGATATTCTGACAGATGACCCCGACGCCACCATATCTGCCAACGCAGCCGCAATCATAACGAGCGGCATCACCAAATTGACCGCCGCCAATGCCTCGCCGCCGATGTAACGCCCCACAAAAATGCCGTCCACAACCGAATACACTGCGGCAAAGCCCATCCCAACCATCGACGGGACGGTGCATTTGATAAATAGCCTTCGTATTGGCAGCGTGCCGTAGTCTTTTTCGTTCATTTTTTTTAGTGTTAACGACGCGGCAAAATTACACCGTTCCATCTGTTAAAAGATGTATAAAAATGAACCGATATTGTATATTTTCGGAACTATTTGTAAATTTGCGGTATGAAAAATTCAATCGAAACATACCACGCGCCTTTCGGCATTATAAAAACCGACATCTCTAACACGTGGATTTGCCGCGTAAAGAGTGGCCGGGTAAAAGCATTTTTCGACTTTTCGGATCATAACATCAAAGAAAAAACGGTGTTTGTAGTTCAAGAAGGTATGACGTTTAGAGCGGACTCCGAAAATGATGATAGCGAATTGGAAATCATTATGTTAGACGAATCGCTTATGAATGTTGTCTATTCGCTTTTGGGGTCAGAGGCGGATTTTGGAAATTTGGATTACGAGTTTTTTTCGACTTCCACTATCCAACAGCCTTATTCAAAATTATTCACCAACGATTACGAATCCCTAAAAGCCTCAATCGAACTGCCTGACATAGTGGCGCGTACCAAAATGATTACGGCGGTAGTTTTTCATATAGTTTTGACGCTTTACAACGCGGTTGCTTCTTCGCAAAATTTGCAATCCACAGTTACCACCAAACGCTTGCGGCAGATTATCAACCGTTTTTTTGAACTTGTGAGCCAAAACCTCAGAACCGGCAGCCGCAATGTTTCGTTTTATGCGCAAAAACTTTGTATTACAGAGCGTTATCTGTTTAAAATTTGCAAAAACGAAACCGGCAAAACACCGAAACTCCTGATAGACGAAATGCTTTTGGGCGAAATAAAAAACTCGCTGATTATCACCGCCGACACGCTTCAACAAATTTCCGACCGGTTCAAATTCCCCGACATCTCATCGTTTGGTCAGTTTTTCAAAAGACAAACGGGAATGTCGCCAAAAGTGTTCAGAGAGAGGTATAAATAGGAAGATTGGAGTAATTTCTTCGTAGTAACGCTTGTAGTTTCAATTGTTGGACTAAAAATATTGGAGTAAATGACATTCAGAGAAATGAGGCGTAGCCGCCAACAACTTTCCAACGAGGAAAGTATCGCTATCTTACAAAAAGCCACCGCCGGCACATTGGCTTTACTTGGCGATGGTGATTATCCATACGCAGTACCAATCAGTTATGTGTACGACGATGGAAAATTGTATTTTCACAGTGCCTTAACCGGTCATAAGGTGGATGCCATTCGCAAATGCGACAAGGCTTCTTTCTGCGTAATTGAGCGCGACGATGTTCAGCCTGAAAGGTACACTACTTTTTACCGAAGTGTAATTGCATTTGGCAGAATCCATATTGTGGAAAACGAGGAAGAAAAACTCTCGTTTGCGCGTATGCTTGGCAACCGTTATAATCCCAACGATGAAGAGCATTTGAAAAAAGAGTTGGAAAAAGGCTTTTCTCGTATGTTGATGATTTGCTTCGACATAGAACATCTCACCGGAAAGGAGGCGATAGAATTGGCAAGGGGGAAGGAAAATTGAGGTGAGCGCGTAAAGCAAAAACTTTTTGGCAAAAAAGATAAATTTAACAAATACTTAGATGATGGACATTTTTCAAGATTAAAGCATTATGAATAATCTTATAATTAAGTAAGAAAATTTATCAAATTAAAATAAATTTCGCCATTTCAAAAATAATTGTTTAATTTGCAAACAAAACTAAGAGATTATGTATGCAGTAAACGACATAGCCGATTTGATAATCACCAAAATAAAGTGTGATGACGAGAATGCTTCTTTAATCAATTTAAAGTTGCAGAAGTTGTTGTACTATGTTCAGGCGTGGTCGTATGGAATCAATGGACAACCCTTTTTCAACGGCGAATTTGAGGCGTGGGTTCACGGCCCTGTTAACCGCGAGATTTTCAACCGTTTCAATCCGCAAAAAACACTTTATTCCGAAATAGAACTTTCTGACAGAAAGAATGTTAACGTCAAACTCAACACACAAGACGACGAAGAGTTTTTTGATTTTATTATGGAAAACTACGCTAAATTTTCGGGCGTTCAGTTAGAAAACCTTTCTCATCAGGAACAGCCGTGGATTTCGGCACGTGGCAACAAAGACCGTTACGAAAAGTGCGACACAGTGATTTCTGCACAGTCAATGAAGGATTATTATGGAAAAAAGTGGCAAGAAATTAACAGGTAAATTCGGCAAATATAACGGTCTGTTAGTTTCAAAGGAGGAGGAAGAACGTAGCAAACCACAAAAAATATCGTTTTCATTCAGGTACTTTGTACAAATCGACAATTTTGGCATTGGCAATTGTTCGATTTATTGGTTTGTAGGGTTGATTGAACGCCTAAAAACACTCTCAGACCTGACCAAAGACCAACTTTTAGGCGAAAATTCAGGCAGCAAAGCATTGCGTTTTCATCCGATAGATTGGGCAAAAACGCCTTTCAAAAAGTCAGATTTAAAACTTCCGAAGGTTATTGAAGAAAACGATTACGCCTTTGCTATAATGCAGATTTCCATATCGTTAAGCACAGGAAGAATAATAGGCTTTTTCAGCGATGAAAACGTTTTCAACATCGTTCTTCTCGATGCCAACCACAACGCCCAACCATCTCTAAAACATAACTATCAAATCCGCCCCACAACCGTTGGCGTTTCTCAAATTGATGATTTGATTGTGAGGTTGAAAAATGAAATGCAACAACTCACCCCAAATGTTAAATTCTATTAAATCTTCACTTCCCCTCTTGACTCGTCCCTTGGGGCATAGTTTAACTTTGCAGTCGCTTAGCAAAAACAAAATCGTACGATTATGAGTAACAAAACAAAGTTAAAAATCGGAGAGTTTTCACAGATGATGCAGGTAAC
>JAEEGL011650891.1_pt1 | contig 17099 bp, 17 predicted proteins | sample 9134231 | NCBI WGS metagenome assembly JAEEGL01 (sample SAMN16246548, study PRJNA631951) | gut metagenome | biome: gut microbiome; feature: rumen; material: fiber-attached | host: Bos | place: Iran: Karaj | collected 2018-10
GAAAGCTTCTCGCAAGCCTGATTTGCAACTCCGCAGGATGTCTTGCAAGCTGACTGGCAAGATGTCTGGCACTCGCCGCAGCCGCCTTCCTTAGCGGACTTATCAAGGTCGCGGGTCTCGATAGTAACGATTCTCGTCATGTTGAGGTTCCCCCTTTTTTTGATAGAGCAATTATACTTTGAGCCGGGCATACAGTCAAGGCAACACTTTGACACAGCCCTCGAAATACCCCGCCGGACGCTTGATCTCGGCACCGCTTGAACGCACGTAATCTATGGTGTCCTGCGTTATCAGTTCGCCGGGCACCAGGAGCGGTACTCCGGGCGGGTAGCAGAACAGGTATTCTCCGCTGATCATGCCGGAACTTTCCTCTATGGGCTTCTCATCTGCATTCAGTCCCTTTATTGAGGCTTCGCGCACATCCAGAGAGAATATGGGCTTGGGCCTGGGAAGGGTGCTTACGATCTGTTGCGGGGAAGACAGCTCATCTATCTTCAATACCGCATCGCAGAACCTGTTGATCGATTCTTCCGTATCTCCTATGCCGGTCATGGCGATGAGATGAGTGGAAAATGCCGCTTCGCATTCGATCCCGAAATCGCCTCTGAGGCGTTCTGCCAGGTCGATGCCGTCTCCCATGATAACGAGCTTGGAGCGCTCTTTGACGGGCGCGAGCCATAACCTGTAGTTCTTAAGATCCGACAGTCTGTCTTCTGCTATTCGTATCCCGTTCTTCCAAGGTGTCATTATATCTTTGTTTGCATTGATGGAAGCAAAACACTTGGAGATTCCGCGAAGAAGGACATACGAAGGACTGCTCGTCTCAAAGATGTCGATGTAATGCCTGATAGTGCTCTCGGAGACCCGGCATCCCGGATAGGTCAGCATCACGGATGTCTGTGTCGGTGAATTGAGAGTCTTGTGGAGGCTCTTGATCACGATGTCTCCGCAGCAGTTGCTTCCGAAGAAGTCATCGCCCAGGCCGAGATGCGCCCCGTGCGCACAGTCGACTATAAGCGTGGCATCGTAACGCCTGGTAATCTCATGTATTGATGCAGTGTCCGAGATAACACCTTCGTAGGTGGGTGATGTGATGATGACCATCCTGATCGAAGGATCCCTTACGAGGATCTTCTCTATGTCGTACGCGGATACGGGACCTGCAAAAGGAATATTGCCGTCTGTCACCGGCATGAGCGGAACGGGATCGTTGCCGGTCAGTTCCAGTGCGTGCCATACGGCGAGGTGGCTGTTCATCGCCACGAGTACCTTGGATCCGGGCATCTCGGCATTGCAGGCGGATATTGCAGTAAGCAGCATTGCCGTGGAACCGCCTACGGAGACATAAGCCTTTTCCGCGCCCCAGAGATCTGCACCTGCCGTCTCGATGTCTTTTATGAGGCCCGTGGGGGAGTGGAGGTTATCAAACCCCTGGATCTCTGTTATGTCGCGGGCGAACTCGGAAGAGATGAGGGCAGGATTCCTCTTGTGCCCGGGCATATGCATCGGCAGCGGGTTGCTGCCGAGATAAAGTTTAAGCGCTGCACCGAGCTTGTCGTTGTCGTATGCCATACAGATATCCTCTAAAAAGAAACCCTGCCTCTTCCGAGGGATGAGGCAGGGAAAGAAATGGAGTAAAAAATGAAAATTTAATCCTTAGGTGTGTAGGTTGTGAAGCTGTAACCGTTGATCATGTCAGGCTTCTCGTAGATCGTCTCCTGCATCTTGAGTGCTGTGGAAAGGATCAGTGTGTAAGGGCTGAGGCAGCCGTCAATCTTATCGCACTCAGCTGCATAGCTGATAGCCTGTGCTTCATCGTCAGACAGGAGCATGTACTGTGATACGAGGAAGAGTGATCTTACACCGACACTCATATAGACCAGCTTATTGTTGATCGAATAAGAAGGTGCTGATGAAGAAGGGCTGGAAAGCCTGCTGCTGAAGGAAAGACCCAGAGCAGAACTTGCAGAACTGAGGGAAGCAGCCTCTTCCTGAATGAAGAGAGGCTTACCTTCGATACCGACCTTACCGACTTCGTGGAAGAGACCGATGATGATTGCAGACTCTTCGTCGAGCTGAGGCATGATAGTATCCTTGATTCTGAGAAGCTGCTTTGTAACAGCAACGCTTCTGATAAGGAGACCCTTCTCACAAGCGAGCTCACCCTTTACTTCTGCAGGAGCCGTAAGCCAGGAAGTTCTGTTCTCAAGGAAATCGATGAAGTGATCGAATTCGGTCTTTCTCTTTACGACTGCTGCCTTGAGCTGCTCGTAATAAGTGTCGACGTTATCCTTGTTAACTTCGATCATCGGCATGATGCCTGCGACCTTGTCGGACTTGCCGGTTGCTGCTGCCGATACTGCTGCTGCCTGGGGAGTTACTGTTGTCTCTGCAGGTGCATCGCCTTCTTCTGCTGCTGTAAAAGTATATTTGCACTTAGGGCATCTTATAGCCTGATTAGCAATTACCATTCCGCAATCGGGACACTTTTTCATATTGGACCTCCTGAAATCACGGCTTTTAGACGAATCTGAACGCCATGAGTTAATTTATTTTGTTATTTTACAACTTAAGAAACTAACTATCAATAAAGTTAAACTTTGTTTTTGGTTATTTTCAAAAGATTTAACACTTATTTATCGGATTTTTTGTGCAAAAAAGAAGACACTGACGAGGGGTTGTCAGTGTCTTAAGGAGGGTGTTATGAAGTAAGGAACAATTACTTAGAACAATTGTATGATACCACGCATGGAATTTACTTTAAGATTCAAAAAAGGCAAAATAGTGGCAAACAATAACATATTTGAGGCAGAACCTCAAAAACGGAGGAAAAAGATGAGACTTGAAGGCAGACTGTTCGTAGGTAGCCGCCTTACCGAGATAAAAGAAGTAGTGACAGAAGACACGGACGGACCCTTCTCAAAGCAGCTGGAGAAGGCCCTTGTACTGCTGTGCAAGGAGATGGACATTCCGGTCCCGATATGGATGAAGAAGAACACCAAAGAGTTCGCGGCATTCCATCAGACGATATTCTTCAGCGAACAGTATCCGGAGAAAGTCAGATTCGACAGATTCCAGATCAGGATGACAGAATAAAATGGAGACTGCCCCGAATATCGGGGCAGTCCCTGTCTAACAGCAAATCAGGTCGGGAGGACCGTTTTTATTGTTCGTCACCGGATACGCGGAAGATTACCTCGCCCGGATATACCATGTCGAGCTGGCTTCTTGCCACACTCTCAATATATGCATCATCTTCACCGAACTTCTCCTGCGCTTTGATCTGCTGGAGCTTCTCGCTCAGAGACTGAGACTGCGCGATAAGGGAACTGTTCTCCGCCTTGAGGCGCGCCCTCTGTTCGATGATGTTGGAAAAACGCGTGAAGCAAAGGATGGCAACAACTACCAGAACGATACACAGTATCGCTCTCGGGAATGTTATTCCGTGTGTCTTGTGATGCATCTTGCGCAAGATCAGATCCGTCCTTAAACGTTATTCTGATTAGACTATCTCATACGCATATCGGCAAAACAACAAAGCATCCCCAAACTTAAAGGGGATGTAACAATAAGTAAGACAATTGTAATCTTAGGATTCTTCCTCGGAATTCTCGTCGGTATCTTCGATGAGTTCGTACATCTCGCGGGCCTCTTCGCGGCGTACCGTCTCGGGCAGGCAGAGCACCTTGAAACTGACGACTCCGTTACCGAACATAATGGAGACGATGTCTCCGATCTTGAGTTTTGTACCGGGTTTTGCGACTTTGCCGTTTACCGTGACACGTCCTGTGGAGCACACGTCATTGGCGACGGTGCGGCGCTTGATGACACGGGACAACTTAAGGAATTTATCAAGTCTCATCGCCGGCTCCCGGACCAAGAGATACTCTGCCTTTCAGGGCATTTGCGAGGGTAAGGTCATCCACGTATTCAATGTCAGAACCCATGGGAAGACCTGAAGCAAGACGCGTGACCTTGATCCCCGACGGCGTGAGCATCCTTGACAGATACAGCGCAGTCGCGTTGCCTTCCGCATTCTGGTTGGTCGCAATGATGACTTCTGTTATCTCGCTGTGTTCGGAAAGCCTCTTGATGAGCTGGGGTATCGTTGTATCGCCGATGCCCTTCTTGCCCAGCGGGTCGAACACACCGTGAAGGACATGGTAGAGACCTTTGTACTCATGCATCCTCTCGAAAGAAGACACCTCTCTCGGGGTCTCAACAACCAGCAGCGTGCTCTTGTCGCGGGTGGTATCCGAACATATGCGGCACGGATCAGAGTCCGTGAAATTCTGGCAGCAACTGCACCTTATCGTGGACTTTCGAGCATTGATTATCGAGTCCGACAGGGCCTTGGCCTTGTCTTCGTCCATCGCAAGGATGTGAAATGCCATGCGCTGAGCTGACTTCCCGCCTATTCCGGGAAGATTGGACAGCTGTGATATAAGATTCTGAATGGAAGGAGAGTATCCGGACATATCAGAAGGGCAGCTTGACTCCGCCTGTGATGGAGTTCAGACGCTTCTGGGATTCTGCTTCGAGTTCGTCTGCAGCCTGGTTGAATGCTGCCATCATGAGATCTGCAAGACCTTCTGCGTCATCGGGATCGATAACGGAAGGATCGATCTCAACGCCGTAGATCTTGTGATCGCCGCCTAAGATGACCTTGACCTTCTCGCCGCCTGCAGTACCTGTGATGCGCATTGCCGCAACTTCAGCCTGAGCAACCTCGAGTTGTCTCTGCATCCTCTGGGCCTGAGCCATAAGGTTGTTTGCGTTGCCTCCGGGCATTCCTCTGAATCCGCCTTTTGCCATGGTTATATTCCTCCTGAATACTTATTATCTTTTATCAGTCGTCATCACCGAAGTGGACGTTGGTGTTGATCCCTTTTTCCTGCGCGCGTCTCTGGAATTCTTCCGCAAGCCTTTCCTGCTCTTGGTCCTCTTTGGCCTTGAGCATGTTCCTGTACTGATCCTCGGTGCAGAGGAACAGGTGCTCTGCGGCAAATTCCCTCTTTGCCATGGGTGCGATGGTTCTCAAAGCCGGTGCCTTCTTGACGTTGATCATGAGCTTTGAATCCTCGTTCGCGAAAACGATGTACGCACTGTCGCCATCCAGTTTCAGGGAAGATCTCTCGAGTGCAGTTCCGGCGTTGGAACATTCTTCGGGAAGACCTGCGATGAATCTCTTCCACCTTACCGCAACATCCGCGCTGTCCGGTGTGAATTCGGGCACTCTGATATCGCTCTTCGGCGTCTCGACGATGAGGCTTGAACGGTCCATCTGCTCTGCAAGCTGCGTCGTGTGAGCAGGCTCGGGTGCAGGTTCCGGTTCGGGCTCGGGCTGCTGAGTAAATGTGCTGCCCACCTTCAGATCGTCAAGGAAAGAAGATCCGAGTCCTGCAAGGAAATGCGAAGGCGCTTCTTCCTTCTCGGGAGAAGGAGCCAGCTCCTCTGTCTCAGGTTCATCTTCAGGCTCATCATCACGATCGGGCTCTGTCACTGGTGCGACCACTGGTGCAGAGTCTTCTTCATCTTCGAATGAAGTATTTGAAGAACCTAATGACGACATAAAGCTGAACAATGAAGTTTCCTTGGGACCTTCTTCAGCTGCGGGTTCTTCTTTAGTCTCTTCTTTCTCTTCCGGCTCGGGTTCGGACACTTCGGGCTTTGCTTCCGGTTCTTCTTCCTTTGCCTTCAATGCTTCTTTCTGCTTTGCAAAGATGCTGACAGATGCCTTGGCGGGCTCGGGTTCGGGTTTGGTTTCTTCCTCTTTCACCGGTTCTTCAACGGCAGGTTCTGCCTTGACCGGCTCAGCGAAAGATATCTTCTTTGCCGCTTCTGCCTGCTTTGCCGCGAAATCCGGGATGACCAGAGGCTCGACGGGCAGGCGTGATTTCTTGCCGCACAGTCTGAGCATCATTATCTCGAAACTCGTGGTGATGTCCGGAGACCACTTGAATTCGGAGACCTCCTTGGACAGATATGTGATATATCCCGAGAGTGTATCCGCACTTACCTTGTTGGCGGTAACATACATCTCGTGTATGGTGTCGGTTGTATAGGGGAGGAGTCTCGTCGGATCGGGCATTACGCGGATCACGAGAAGATCCCTGAAGTAGTGTGCCAGTTCAAGGGTGAACTTGACATAATCGCGGCCGCTCTCGTGAAGCTCGGCCATAAGTCCCATGAGTTCGTCGAATCTGGCATCGATCAGAGCGTTTGCAGTCTTGAACAGGAAACTGTTGTCGACGGTACCGGTCGTATCCTCGACATCTGCTCCTGTGATGGTCTTGCCGCCTGTTACCGCCCTCATCTGATCGAGCAGTGTAAGGGCATCTCTCATTGCACCGTCGGACTGCGCAGCGATGAGACCCAATGCTTCGTCATCGACAGAGATATTGTCCTTGTCTGCAACATAGCGCAGACGCTCGATGATCCTGTCGCGCGAGATTCTCTTGAAGTCATATCTCTGGCACCTGGACAGGATCGTTGAAGGAATCTTATGGACCTCTGTCGTGGCAAAGAGGAATATGACGTGTGCCGGAGGTTCCTCGAGTGTCTTGAGGAGGGCGTTGAACGCACCCTGGGACAGCATGTGGACCTCGTCGATGATATAGACCTTATACTTTGCGGCAGACGGCGCGAAATTAACCTGCTCCGTTATCTGCCTTATGTTGTCAACACTGTTGTTGGAAGCGGCATCCATCTCGATGACATCGAGGATGCTGCCGTTAAGTATACCCTTACAGGTGGGGCACTCATTGCACGGATTGCCGTTAACGGGATGCTCGCAGTTTACTGCTCTGGCAAAGACCTTGGCTATAGTGGTCTTACCTGTGCCGTGCTGTCCGCAGAAGAGATACGCATGTCCGATCCTGCCATCAATGATCGACTGACGAAGCGCGGTAACGGCTTCCTTTTGTTCGACGATATCGTCGAATGTCTGAGGCCTGAACCGTCTGTACAACGCCAAGTGTTCTTCCATGGATGATCCCCCTTAAAAATAAAAAACGTCCATCCCGCCCAAAACACGTCAGAACAGGCTTCCCCGCGGCACACGCGGAAATCCGCTTACTGCTGCTTCCTTCCGGACCTGACAGGGTTCACGGCACCGAGTTGCACGGGACCAGAATCTGATGCAGATCAGACGGGATGAACATTAGAGATTATAGCATAAAAGGTTTACTTATTCCGCATAGCATGCGGATATGAAATCGTATGTGTAGGATGCCAGTGTGACCATGGCCGAATCGGCTGTGGTCTTGTTCTTTGCCTCCACGTAGATTACGAGTATCACGGGCTCGTCACCGTCTATTATCGCGCAGTCGATATATGCTCCGAGTTCGGTATTTGTTCCGGAAACGTGATAGATATCCGCGGAATCTCCGAAAGCATCCTTGATGGGGGAAGGCATCTCGCTGGTCGCCATGTCATTGATCAGTCTCTGATAACAATCCGGATCATTGATGTAGCCTTCGTACAGATATTCAAGATAGCAGGCCATGTCGTAGCATGTGGTGCGTCTGTTGCCCTTGAGCTCATATCCGCGGTAGTCGGTATAAAGGATCTGCTCCTCATATGAGATATACGAACTGATGGTGTTGATCTCGTTGGTCACCGCTTCTGATCCTCCGAGAGCACTTATCAGCATGGACAGGGCTATGTCGTCATTTTTGGTAACGGCATATCTCATGAGTGTCCTTAAATAGAACTGCTTGCCGGCGGTATATGTGCCGGCGATGTAAGATGTCGAACTGCTGCCTGAACCGTCGTAAGTAAATACCGACGAGAAGTTTGCAAGATTCTCATCCGCCTTGTTGCAGAGCACGATGCCGGTGGGGAGGCTCCATGCACCCGAAGGAACAACCGGGTCCAGCTTGCCGAAACCGAGTTCTTCGCCCGTATCAAGCGATTTGATGACATAACATATACGCAGGCCGGGATTCTCGTTCTGGTACTTGGTTATCTTCTCTTTGAGAGCATCAAGAAGTACGGCGCGCTCCTGATATGAGACCGTCCTTGTGGGATAATCATCCCTGAAGTGAATGCCTATGGGCTCGGAGAACGGTTCGGGCTTGTTGTCCTGAGCCGTGCTCTCCGTAGGTTCCGTGGTCTCTGACTGAGTTGTTGTCTCGGCGATAACGGCAGAGATCACGGTGGTCTCTGCTTCGGTAGTTGTCTCCGTAGTGGTCTCGGTCGTTGTGGAGTGAACGGGCCTTGAGTACTTTTCCCATTCGGTCGTGGTCGAAGTAGCGGCTCCGACAAGTTCGGGGTATTCTGCCGCATATTGGCGCTGCATTGATGCGACCGCCATTATAAAGGCCGTGACGAGTGCCACAACTGCTATGCAGGCGATGATTATGAGCGTCCGTTTGCGTCGGAACTCATGGATACCCTCGGCTTTCTTGAGAAATGTCGGATTCGGTCTTCGCGCCATGATCAGAACAGTCCGGTTATATCTCCGCTTTCAGATACATTGATATCCAGTGCTGCAGGATGCGGGGGAAGTCCGGGCATCGTGAGGATGGTACCTGTAAGACCGACGATATAGCCTGCGCCTGCAGACAGATGGCAGTCTCTTACGGTAAGAGTGAAGCCTTCGGGACGTCCGAGAGCCTTGGGGTCATCGGAGAGCGAGTACTGTGTCTTGGCAAGGCATACGGGAAGATCACCGTAGCCGTCTGCCGTGAACTTGTCGATCTTCGCCTTTGCTTCGGGGAGGATGTCGACCTTGGCCGCACCATATATCTTGGTTGCGATCTTTGTTATCTTTTCTTCTACGGTTTCGTTCAGCTCGTAAGCGTAATTAAGCTTGCCGGATGACTTGGGGATTGCAGCTAGGACTGCTTCAGCCAGATCGATTCCGCCGTCTCCGCCCTTGGCGAAGATCTCAGTGGGAACGCATGCCGCGCCGAGCTTGGCACACTCTTCTTCCATCACTGCAAGTTCCTCATCCGTGTCTGTGAGGAATCTGTTTGCCGCAACGACAGCGGGTATGCCGTAAGAATTGATGTTCTCGACATGCTTTGCAAGGTTTACGAAACCTCTTCTTACTGCCTCGGGATCGGGCTTGGAAAGATCAGCCCTGTCGACGCCGGCATTGTATTTGAGAGATCTTACCGTGGAGACTATGACGCATGCATCAGGGCAGAGGCCTGCTTCACGGCACTTGATGTCGAGGAACTTCTCAGCTCCGAGGTCAGCTCCGAAACCTGCTTCCGTGACGGTTATGTCACCGAGCTTCATTGCGGCCTTGGTGGCGATTATCGTGTTGCAGCCGTGAGAGATATTGGCGAACGGACCGCCGTGAACGAAAGCGGGAACGCCTTCAAGTGACTGCACGAGATTAGGGCAGAGGGCATCCTTGAGTACTGCGGTCATGGCACCGTCCGCACCGAGGTCGCCTGCGGTTACGTTCTTGCCGTCCTTATCACATGCGATGATGAGACCTGCCAGTCTTCTTCTCAGATCTTCAAGGTCCTTGGCCATGCAGAATGTTGCCATGACTTCGGATGCCGCGGTTATTGTGAAGTGGTCGGTCCTGGTGACGCCGTCCTTGCCGCCTGTGGCAGCTATTGTGACATTTCGAAGTGTACGGTCGTTCATGTCGAGACATCTCTTCCAGTAGATGCGCTCGGGATCGATGTTCAGCTCGTTGCCCTGATAGATGTGGTTGTCGATCATTGCGGCGAGAAGATTGTTAGCCGTTGTGATGGCGTGGATGTCGCCGGTAAAGTGCAGGTTGATATCCTCCATGGGGATGACCTGTGAATATCCGCCGCCGCACGCGCCGCCCTTTACGCCGAAAACAGGTCCCAAAGAGGGTTCCCTGAGGGCTAATACGGTCTTCTTGCCGAGCTTGGTAAGAGCCTGTGCGAGACCAACGCTCACGGTGGTCTTACCTTCTCCTGCGGGGGTAGGGTTCATTGCCGTTACCAAAATGAGCTTGGCATCGGGATTGTCTTTGAGTCCGTCGATGACTTCAAGAGGGACTTTGGCTTTGTACTTTCCGTAACACTCGATATCCTGAGCGGAAAGACCGAGCTTGCCGGCGATGCTTTCAATGCGTTCGGGGTTGGCCTGCTGTGCTATCTCGATGTCGCTTAACATGTTCTCTACCTCCGGTATTTTTATTAACCCTTCGATTGTAAATAAAATCACATCAGTTTTCAAACAGAGCCTTAAAACACAATATTTTGTGAGGTGTGTGATAAATTCCCACAATATATTGTGTTTTTCATTGACAAATTATCAAGTAAATGTTAGAGTTGTGAGGAATAGCACCCGAGTTGAGGGGTCAGACAATTTACAATTCCGAGTTGGGGGGATTTGTCCAATGATAATCAGTTCTGATCTGGCTAAGTGCCGCGAGAAGTTTGAAGAACTTTTGGGAAAGAGGATCGTTTGCAAGACTAACGGCGGCCGTAAGAGGATCATTACCTATATCGGAACAGTTGAGCACTGCTATCCCAATGTATTCACTCTCAGATGCCAGGGTGAGAACGGCAAGCAGTCGCTGGTATCTTTCAGCTACATCGACGTCCTGACAAGAACAGTCCGCGTCGGAATAATGCCCGAGAAGGCTGAAGAAGTAGCTGTCTGATTACTCTTGATTTACCGGCAGAATGGAACAAAGTCATCTCGCGAATTCCGCGGGATGGCTTTTTTGTTTAACTTTTCTTTGCTTATATATTAATGTAAAATTTGGACATGGATAATATCGAGACCTACAAGACATCTGCGAGTGCCAAGATCAACCTCTTCCTCAGGGTTTGCGGGAGGTTGCCCAACGGTTATCACAGACTTTACACGGTAATGCAGGAGATCGATTATTGTGATGAACTGGTCGTCTCGATCGGAGGCGAAGGTCCCTCGGAGATCGTCGTTGAGTGCGAAGGAAGGACCGATATAGTTCCCAAGAAGAATCTTTGCTATAAGGCAGCCGACAGATTCTATGCTTCCCTTCACAACAAGCTTGCCGCAGAGGGCAGCACTGATTATCAGGACGGTTTTCCCCGTACGGTCATCAAGCTTACGAAGAGGATACCTTCTGAGTCCGGCATGGGAGGCGGAAGTTCGGATGCGGCGTCCGTGCTTATCGTCCTGCAGGAACATTTCGGGAGTCCCTTCACGGAAGAAGAACTCGGCAAGCTCGCAGTCAATGTCGGAGCTGACGTGCCGTTCTTCCTTTACGGCGGTACCTGCCTGTGCGAGAGCGTGGGAGAGGACATAACGCCGCTTGCAAGCCTTTCGGGCCTTCCCGTATTGATAGTAAAACCTGCCGAAGGCGTATCCACGCCCGAGTGTTTCAAGGCGATAGATTCAGCTGAACTTCAGCAGATAGATAACGATGCATACACGGAATATGTCTCGGGCCTTACGAAAGAGAAGGATTCTCTTTCGGATAAGCTTGAAGCGTTCCTTGCAGGAGGAGATCTTCTGGTAAACGATCTTCAGGCACCTGCCATAGAAGCAGTCCCGCAGATTGGGGAGGTCATCGAAGCCCTTAAGGAAGCGGGAGCTCCGTATGCCGCCATGACCGGTTCGGGAAGCGCGGTTTTTGCACTGTTCGATTCCGAAGAGAAGGCAAACGAAGTAGCCGAAGCGGTCAAGAATGATCCGCGTGCTAAGGATTGCCGCATAGAATTAACCCAGACTGTTTGAGAACAGTCCGCGGTCGTAGCCTCTCGAATCCTCGTGATCGATGAGTTCGAATCCGCGGTTCTTATAGAATTCCACCATGTATTTGTTTGTAGCGGAAGAGTGCAGGAGTACTGCGCCGCAGTCCGCTGCTTTTGCAAGTGCGATCGCGCGGTTGACCAGTTCGATGCCGAGGCCCTCATTCCTCAGGTCTTCGCGGACGGCAAAGCGCGAGATGTATCCGACTCTTGTAAAGCCCGACAGGTAGTCCAGTGTCTTGCGTGAGAAACTAAGCCTCTGCGGAGTATCTATAACATTGAATGTAATGGTCGCTACGATGGAATCTCCGTCCAGGCAGCACAGACAGCTGCACCTCTTGATCCTGTCTTCGATATCCGCGATGTCCTCGTTCATTGCCTCGAGCATCTCGGCGGGTATATTGGATCTTGTGCAGTAAGTCTGCATCGCAGCCTTCAAGAGGCGCGACAGTTCGGGTGCGTCTGACAGTTCTGCTTCGCGGAATGTGTACGGCATCAGTTCAGATAGCAGTTGACCAGGATAGCCTTGTGGGCATGAAGCCTGTTCTCGGCCTCGTCGAAAACAACGCTCTGGGGACCGTCGATGACATCTTCCGTTACCTCATAACCTCTGTATGCGGGGAGGCAGTGGAGGAAGATGGCATCCTTCTTGGCAACGCCCATGAGCTTGCTGTTTACCTGATAATCCTTAAAGATCTCGACTCTCTTGGCCTTCTCTTCTTCCTGGCCCATCGATGTCCATGTATCGGTGTAGATGACATCCGCGCCGTCTGCAGCTTCGAAAGGATCTGTCGTCATCAGGATCTTGGAGCCTGTGATCTCGGCATCTTTCTGAGCCTGCTTAACATACTTGTCGGGGCAGGTATAGTCAGCGGGAGATCCGATGGCAACATCCATTCCTGCTTTTGCGCAAGCCTGGAGAAGTGAGTTTGCAACATTGTTGCCGTCACCTACGTAGCAGAGCTTAAGGCCCTTGAGATCACCCTTGTGTTCCTTGATGGTAAGAAGGTCTGCGAGCATCTGTGTGGGATGCTGGTCGTCCGTAAGTCCGTTGATTACGGGGATCGAACCATATTTGGCAAGATCTTCTACATCGCTGTGCTTGAAGGTCCTGATCATTATGCCGTCGACCATTCCCGAGAGAACGTGCGCGGTGTCATAGATGGTCTCGCCCCTTCCGATCTGAATGTCGTTGTTGCTGAGGAAGAGTGCCTGGCCGCCTAACTGGTACATGCCGACTTCAAAAGAGACCCTCGTTCTTGTAGAGGACTTTGTGAAGATCATGGCAAGAGTCTTGCCCTTGAGATAGTGGTGCTCGATCCCTGCCTTTGTCTTTGCCTTCATGTCTGCTGCGATATCGAGCAGGTAAGGAAGTTCATCTATTGCGACGTCTTCGTGGAAATCTATATAATGCTTCATTTAGTTAATCTCCTTAAATTACATGTCATCGTCAGCGGGTGCCGGTGTCTCGGCAGCGGGCGCTGCGGGTGCTTCCTTTTCTTCGGGGATCTTGTCAAAAGATGCCACGCTTACCTGCTTGGAGGTTGAAGGAAGCTTGTCCTTGATGGCTGAAAGAATTCCCTTCTTAACGGGGAGGGTATTCTGCAGGATCTTATCCAGCGTCTTGCAGAAGGTATCGATCTCCTTCTTTCCGATTATGAGCGGGGGAGCGATCCTGATCGTAGAAGTGCCGATCGAGCTTACCAGGATGCCGTTCTGGAAGAGTTCTATCATCATCTGAGAAGCTGAGATGCGCTCATCGAATTCGATTCCGATAAGAAGACCCATGCCTCTGATGTCGGTGATGCAGTCGTACTTAGCTTTGAGCTTACCGAGCTTATCGAGCAGATATACATTCATATCGTTGACGTTAACAAGGATGTTATCCTCTCTGATCGTATCGAGGACTGCATTTGCTGCTGCGCAAGCCAGGGGGTTGCCGCCGAAGGTCGAACCGTGATCTCCTACATGGAATCCGGTCGCCACTTCATCGCTGCAGAGCATTGCTCCGATCGGGACTCCGCCTGCAAGACCTTTTGCGAGCGTAACGATATCGGGGGTGATGCCGTACCTTTCGTAGCAGAACATCATGCCTGTCCTGCCGATACCGGTCTGTACCTCGTCGATGATGAGGAGGATGCCGTTGTCGCGGCAGAAGTTTGCAACGAGTTTCGCATACTCGATGTTAGCCGGGTGCACGCCGCTCTCGCCCTGGATGAGCTCAAGCATTACCGCTGCAGTCTTGGGACCGCACGCAGCCTTGAGTGCCTCGAAATCGTTGAACGGAACATACGTAAAACCGGGCATTACGGGTGCGAAAGGCGCGCTGAACTTGGGCTGGCCCGTAGCTGCGATCGTGCCGAGAGTCCTTCCGTGGAAGCTCATCTTGGCAGTAACGATCTCATACTTATTCTCGCCCTTGTAGTGGAAATAACCGCGAGCGAGCTTAATGGCAGCTTCGTTGGCCTCAGCTCCGGAATTGCAGAAGAAGGCCTTGTCGGCAAAGCTGTTCTTGCAGAGTTTGTAAGCGAGCTCTGATCTTCCGGGGATGTAGTAGTAATTGCAGCAGTGGATGAGTTCTCCTGCCTGCTTCTTGATCGCGCCTACGAGCTTCGGATGAGCGTGGCCCAGCGAATTGACTGCGATGCCGCCGATCATGTCGATGTATTTGGTGCCCTGCGTATCAGTAAGATAGCAGCCCTTGCCCTTTACGAAAGCAACCGGGAGGGGATTGAACACCTGAAGGTAATAGTTCTTATCAAAATCCTGTATCAGGGAGAGATCATTTTCTATACTCATAATTCTCTTTTTTCTCCTTTATTATCATCGTGCCTATGCCGTTCTTGGTGAATATCTCGAGTATGATCGAGTGCGGTATCCTGCCGTCTATTATGTGTGCGCGGCTGACACCGCGTCTTACGGTATCGAGGCATCCGCCGATCTTGGGGATCATGCCTCCGGAGATTATTCCTCGGTCGATGCAGTCCTGAACATCCGATTCGTCCAATACTGGAATGATCCTGTCCGTGCCGTCTTCAAGCTTTTCGAGGACGCCGCCGACATCCGTCAGCATGATGAGTTTGGATGCCTGGAGTGCGACTGCGATCTCCGATGCAACGGTATCTGCGTTGATGTTGTAACTCTGGCCGTCAGCGCCCACGCCGATGGGGGCAATGACGGGGATGTACTCGTCGTTGGCGAGCATGGAGATGACCTTTGTGTTGATCTTCTTGATCTTGCCGACATATCCGATGTCAACGGGGTTCCCGTCCGCATCCTCGGTCATCTTCTCTGCCTCGATGAGATTGCCGTCGATGCCTGAGATGCCGATCGCTTTCGCGCCCTTGCCGCAGAGAACGGATACGATCTCCTTGTTGGTCTTGCCGATAAGTACCATCTGCGCATAGCCCATTGTCTCGCTGTCCGTGTACCTGAGGCCGTTGACGAAAGTCGACTCCTTGCCGACTGTCTCGAGCATGGTGTTGATATCAGGGCCGCCTCCGTGAACGATGACGGGATTGATACCTACCAGTTTTAAGAGAGTGATGTCATCCATGACAGTCTGCTTGAGTCCGTCGTTGACCATCGCATTTCCGCCGTACTTGATGACTATCGTCTGACCCCTCATCTTCCTGATGTAGGGAAGAGCCTCGGTGAGAACCGCAGCCCTGTTGACCATATTCTGCATATCGCCCGTTATCTCGGGCATCTTTACCTGTCCTGCCATATTACACGCCTCTTACTATATCTTTGAGTCCGGTCTCTTCGGGGAGTCCGAACATAACGTTTGCCGCCTGGATCGCCTGAAGTGCAGCGCCCTTGCCGAGATTGTCCTGTGCCGCGAAAAGCTTGATCATGCCCGTGTCTGCATCATATGCACCGTTGACTTCGATGTAGTTGGAACCATTTACGGCCTTTACATCCGGCATGACGCCTTCGGGAAGCGCACGTACGAACTGCTCGTCCTTGTAGAATTCCTGATAGATGCCGTTGATTGCCGAAGACGATACATCTTTGAAGTCTTCCGAAGGCTTTACATAGATCGTATTCAGCATGCCTCGCTTAAAGGGTGCGAGGTGGGGAGTGAAGGTGACTGTGATGTCACCGGGCTTGCCGCCTGCCAGGAAAGAACATTTCTCGGATATCTCCGTCGTGTGTCTGTGGCCGACAACGCCGTAAGGCTTGAAGGAATCGTCCTCTTCGCAGAACGCGTAAGCGAGATCTGCTTTTCTTCCCGCACCGGATACACCGGATACCGCATCTATAATTATAGTGTCTTTCTTAATTAAACTATTCTTAAGGAAAGGCGCGAGCGCGATCAGCGAGCATGTCGGATAGCATCCGGGGTTTGCAACGAGCCTTGCTGTCTTAAGCTCTCCCCTGTAGAACTCGGGCAGTCCGTATACGGCTTCTTCCAGAAGTTCGGGATGCGGATGATCGAGCTTGTATGACTTCTCGTATGTAGCGAGGTCCTTGTACCTGAAATCTCCGCTGTGGTCGATGACCCTTGTGCCTGCCTCAAGAAGAACGGGTACTGTTGCGGAAGAAACGCCGTGGGGGAGGGCGGTGATAACGAGATCGCTCTCCTTTCCGACTTCTGCCGGATCCTTGTCGCTCAGCACGGTATCACACACTCCGCGGAATACGGGGTATACATCGGAGAACGCCTTTCCGGCAAAGCTCCTGCTGGTCAGTTCCTTTATCTCGAAAACAGGATGGGACACAAAACCCCTTACGAGTTCTGCTCCGACGTAACCTGTCGCACCTATAATACTTACTTTAATATTATCCATATATATACTACGCCCCTCGGCTATGTTAGATTTATGCAATATAATGCATAAAAATACAATTGTCAACAATCAATTCAATATATTATTGCATCTAAACCCATATATATAAGGTTACAATGCAGTTACATGCAGCCGGGCGCCGGGCGGATCGTCTGTCAGATAGCACAAAACATTGGGCTGCTTTGCACGCGCCGTAGTTGTCATGAAAACTTGTTTTTTTGTCTAATACTTACAAAAAACAAAATAGCGTATAGCAATAATAAACAAAACAAGGCTTTGTTCATGACAAAAACCCTAATTTTTTTTTGGGAATTATGTCATATAGTTATTTCAAACCGCCTTTGTTAGTATTTCTGTATGAATTAGCCCGCCTAGGCGTGGCACCTTTGGAGGTAAGAAAATGGCAAGTTTATCTTTCCAGCATGTTTACAAGAAGTATGAAGGCGGCGTTGTAGCTGTATCAGACTTTAATCTCGACGTTGCAGATAAGGAATTCGTTATCCTGGTAGGACCTTCCGGTTGCGGTAAGTCAACAACTCTCCGTATGCTCGCTGGTCTCGAGGACATTGCCGAGGCCGAGATCTACATCGACGATCGTTGCGTTAACGACGTTCTTCCTAAGGAC
>JAEEGL013263608.1_pt1 | contig 17099 bp, 6 predicted proteins | sample 9134231 | NCBI WGS metagenome assembly JAEEGL01 (sample SAMN16246548, study PRJNA631951) | gut metagenome | biome: gut microbiome; feature: rumen; material: fiber-attached | host: Bos | place: Iran: Karaj | collected 2018-10
CGGAAACTTTCATCAGCCGCGGAGAAACCGCCAGTGGCATAAAAACATAATCCTTAAACCATGCGCCCAGCGTAATATGCCACCGACGCCAGAATTCTGCCGCAGAACGTGAAGCAAACGGTTGTTTGAAGTTTTCCTCCAGCGTAATTCCAAAGCATTCGGAAACACCTAGTGCAATATCCATACAGCCGGAAAAATCACAGTATAATTGTACTGCTCCAAGTATAGCAGCAATCAGGAATTCTGACCCCATATAATACTGTGTATTCAGGAAAACAGTATTAACAAAAACAGCCAATCGATCTGCAATTACTAGTTTCTTAAAATATCCCCATATCGCCCGTTGCAATCCAAAGCATACCCTTTTGTAATCAAAAGCATGCCCTTCAACAAGCTGAAACTTGATATCCCTATGTTTGGAAATTGGCCCTTCCAGGATTTTCGGAAAGTATATCGCAAATAGTAACAATTTGAAATAATTCTTTTCAGGATTCTCTTTCTTCCAATACACATCCGCAAGATAACCCATCAATGACAAAGTATAATATGAAATACCAAGAGGATATATCAAAGAACCCATCTCAAATTCTTGCGCAACCTCGGAAACCATGAAAAACGAACCTATAGGTGTGTTAACATACCAGTCTGTAAACTTCTGATATAAATTCCCAATGCATTCCACTAATCCAGAAAAGAAAGGTAAGGACAAGAGATAAATTTGTGCTTTTATATAAAACAATAATAAAATGATTAATCCCACACCAATTAATAGAATACTTTTGTTTCTTCTTTTTATTTTCTTTTTATCATGCATGGATCCAGCGTCTTCTTGCTTTCCGTTTTTCGTCTCTGCATTAGTGTACTTTGATCCCATAATGATAGCTGTAATATACGCAACAAATGATGAAAACAAAATAAAAAGCAGTAGCGAAGCACTCCAGGAAATATAAAAAGCTACACTTATTATCAAAAGCACAATCCAACGCTTTTTTATAGGCATTAAAAAATATATACCTAAAGCAACGAGAACCGCAGGTAAAAACAAATAATCCGTAAAGTTCATCGTTGTTCCTCCCAATTAATGTAAATCGGTTTCAGATTTACTTCTGTAGCATATATATCAAATAATGCTGTATCGATAACTTTTTTTTGCGCAATATCATATATGGCAATATTCATGCCACGCTTATGTTGGGAATAATCTGTCTCAGAAATAACAATAGATGATATTTTTCCCGAATCGTAACCACCGCTGATAACAGCATATTCCCTATTGCTGACATTAATTGGTTGTTCACCATGGTCTTTCATTTCATATACCACATTACCATTTTCAATGATACCTATATATGAGTCTCTGAATCGAATACTCGCAAATTCTTTAAGTCCTAACTCTGCAAATGCTTTCCTTGAACTGTCATTCAATGTACCCGATGCTTCATTCTGCACAGCAATTAATATCCTTGTGTCTGGCTTGGAACAGTAAGCTCTGATAAACTGCCATGCTCCATCCTCATCCAAGTTTCTATGCAATTCAGATATATGATACTGTTCAAAACAACGCATATTATATAGGTATAGCTTTTGTAATTTGGGAGACATATGATTAAAGTCTATATGATTTTCCTCATCTTGTTTTAGTACTGTATCCAAAAACCACGGATCACGAGATTCTGATATATATGTGTCAAACCAGGCTGCATCCAAAACCTCGTGTTTTGTCTTGTCATACACGATGATATTCAATCCTCGCCCATTCTGTGCGTATTCTGTTCCATTCAATATGCATGAGGCTTTTTTACCATATGTATATCCCCCGCTTTCTAATCTGTAAATCGTTCCATCCTGTAATATACCCTCAGTGAAAATCGTCAGAATTTCTTCTTCATCATTGTTTTTTATTAATCTCGCACTCTCAGGATCATTGACCACTGTTGCCGCTATTTCTTCATCGTCTTCATAGTATACTTTTGTCGCTTCTGTAATAACAGCACCGGAATCAATGACACCATAATATGAATTTCTGAATGATAATTCTGAAAGGACAGTAAGCCCTTTTTCTTTCAGGAACTCTCGTGTTTCATCCGTTAACGCATTAGCGGCCTCATCTTTTACTACAATAAAAACAGTATTGTTTTCATTTGAAATAACCGTTTCCAGAAATTCCTGTAATTCCGTTATCTGTTTTACTTCAATCATAGAAAGAACTTCACACTCATAGTCCGAAAGTTCTTTCTTCATAAAATCATATCTGGGATTTTTCCTGACATCCGTTACATATTGATGATCAATAAGATACTGCCCCATATATGAAGTAAACTTTCTGGCACCGCTATAATTAAGATGTTGTCCATCAATACAATCCAGAGCATGATTATAGCCAATTTCGTTTAAATATGGTTCATAATTAAAGTCCAGATAAATCAACCCATATCGATCCGCAATCTTTTGAATAGCGTTATGAATACCCGATGACCAATTAGTCATTGCCGGCGTTTTCATCAGAATAAGATTTAATCCATGTTCATTACAGAATGTCATCATTCTATTCAGATAATAAAGCGCAGATTCATCCAGTTGCGGTTCGTCGGCAGAATCATCAATAAAATATTCAGGTACAACGATATTGTCATATGTTTGTTTGTCCAGATTTCTTTTTGTTGAAAAATTGTAACCTCTGAGGCACACTTCTGGTACAATCGTACCCTTCATAAAGTCAGATTTCTCCAACGATGTCCATCGTTCATGATACTGAAAAAGAGGAATAAGATATGACAGCGTTTCATTCCAACTCGTAGAAAAGTCACGTACAGCTCTGAATTTTACTGGAGATAATGCCATATTATCGATACTTTTACGGTAAAACGCATTTAGAGGAGTACGCCGCATTAATGACATATCTACAACAACTGTTTTCAGTGTATCCTTATGCAAACGATATGTTTCCTCTATCCAATAATATGATGCCAGCATTGGTTGTTGTTCCAAGCCCAGATTATAAGCACAAATACCGTAATCCCTGTAGAGTTCCATTGGGATAATTGCATTTGCCGTTATGCTTGCCCCAAGAAATATGACTTCCAGTGTGTTTTGTGGCTCTCTGTAAAATCCGAATGTAGTATCATAATTACTCCAGGATATCCATATTGGTTGAAACAAAAAACACAAGCCTGTAAAAATCATGATCAAGATCAGAAAAAAAAGAATAGAGCGCTTTACCCAATAACACTTTTTCAAATCAATCCCCCGTTTATACTATATCTCTAGTAAAACAAAGCCACTTTGTCAATCTCCCGAATCACACTTGTTTCACTACTGGTTTTTATTCATCATTTAAACTAGTGATTTGCATCAAATATAACATACACATTGTATGATGTAAACCATCTGTTGGCCACATCTCAATCTTCTTGAGGAATGCGCTATGTTTTTCTGTTATATATTTCTACTTTATTGATATATTAAACAAAACCTCATGAAAACTCTATCTTTTATATGATTGTAACAAGAATGTAAATTTGTTTGAAGCACACTACATGATGAAAACAGCAAAAGAACAACACTTATTTATAATATTTGTATATACTTTTTAATTGAATAATACTCAAATTAAATAGAACTATTATTATGATAATGGACAAATAGGAGAAAAGTATCAATGGCTAAAAGTATTTCTATGAACAAAAAATTGTTATTGGTGAGTTTTTTCCTCGTCTTTTCCCTTTTTTTATTATTTAACATAGCCGTTGCCGATGATTATATAGTATTTCACAACACAGGATTTGATCGTGCATCTGAGCTTAAGGCTATATTTTTGCCAGATTCACGATCATGGTATTGGAATCATTGGAACACTTCTGCTTTAGGAAGCGCAGTACAAAAAACACTTAAATTCAATCATCGAGGCGCTATACGGAGTACTCAGATTTCAACAAAAACATGTGTTGGCCCTCGTAATAATCATGATCATAAAAGCACAGGAACGTGTAATTCATATACATGGGGCACAAAAACTTCATCACAATGTATGGGATACGCAGATACAATTTTTGATCTGATGTGGGACATGGACCCGATGAATGGGTATTTTATGTATTGCTGCCCAACAACCGATAGCGTTGGATTTCTTGAAATACCAGGAGTGGATTATCGTGGATGTGAGCTATATAATAAACAATCAGGTCATACTGTTATTCTACTGGATACAAGTGGAAGTCAATTGAAAGTTACAGATTGTAATCAAGAGCCTTTTTGCAAAATACGATGGAATGCATATTATAAAACAAAAGAAGAAGTATCTGTCAAAGGAAGCTATTTTATTTCGCCCAAACCTATTATTATTGAAGATTCACTGTGCAATTGGGAACCATATGAAGTTACAGCGAATGTTCTATATATGCGTCGAGGTGCTTCTTCAACCAATTGTGGCCATGTTATCAGTGGCGGAATGAAAAAGGGGACAGTATTTTTTATAGATGCCTACCGTCATTTTACGAATTCCAAAAAGGAAACATGGGCATATTCTAAGACTCAAGACGGACATTATGGATGGGTAAACATATCAGCCGGATATTGTAAATCAGTAAAACAAACAACAACACTTAATGGTCCCACCCATTTGATACTAGCTGTTGAAGATACATTCTCACCAATTGATGCGTTCAAAACTGATATTGCAGAATGTATCATTCTGCATGGAGAAGGTGATGTTGTTACACTTGATGAAGATGGACTGATCAATGCTGTCAGCGAAGGATATGCTCAAGTCAAAATAATTGATTCACAAGGGCTGACTGCCGTTTTTGCAATTACCGTATTACCAACGGGAGAACTGCCGATTATTATAAGAACAGACACTACACAAAGCAGTTCTGTTACATCTGATATTGATGCTTCCTTTATAATATCATTTGATTGCTTGGGTTCAGGTAAAACCATTAATTCTATTACTTGGCGCTCATCAGATGCTTCTGTTTTCAGCGTCAATTCTCAGAACGCCAATGGGAGGACATGTACGATTCATGCATTGTCCAACGGTAATGCCTCTTTAGTAGCAGAATACACAGTCAACATGGGAAATCCTTATTGCACACATTCAGAAACATGGACATCTGAAATTGAGCTGACTGCTATTGTACCTGTTGCGGGGGAACTTAATTGTGTTGTGCCTGCCGGCAGCGTTAAAGAAAAAATGGAATATCTTCGTCAGATTTTTGCGGATGGATGGTATTTTACCGCTTGGGCAGATAATGAATTAAGTGTCAATGATGTACAATACCGTATCAAAGTGAACGGAAATGAAATGGAGACTTATACATATAATAATGCAAAATATAATAGACTAGGTGTTTCAAATAAGCCTTGCGATCACATAGGAAATCATTGCTCACATTATTGGGGAAAATGGGGAGGAAACAAAGCACTTGGTTATGCCCGAATGATGATGGCTTTGATTAACAATAAAGACATGGAAACTGACGCTTTCATGATCCCGTATGATCCTGCGTCAAACAATTTTGATTTTCTTCTTTCAGCCCAGCCTGGAGATGTGATTGCAGCGGGTACTGACAGGTATTATGTTGTTCAGGCTGTCCATGGTGAAACTTTTACTGTCACCGATTGTAATTCTGATGGTCATTGTGGAATCCGATGGGATGCCCAGTACACCTTATCAGACTTTGTATATCAAATACTCAATTATCCCAAAGTCAACAACGATGGTTCAAAAGTATATATTGGCAGAGTATATATGCCTTATAGTCGTCCAGTACCAACAGGAAATATTGAACGATATGAAGTTATTTCCAGTAATGGTCTTCCTGTACGCTCACAGCCTTATGCTGCTGAAAACAGCAGCGCTGATTGGGGAATTATGCCAAAGGGAACAATCGTTCTGGCAGATCTCAAATACGTGTATAGCCGTGATGCAGGATGGGCTTTATGTCAAGCAGAAAACGGTTCTTTCTATGGATGGGCTCAAATTGGAAATACTTCGCTGTGCCGTAAAATTGATGACAGTGATAATTTGATTTTTCATAATGAGATTAATCTGCTGAATGATTGGTGTGATATTGAACCTTTTCAAAATATACTGTATGAAAACCGTCTGGAAGGAATAATAAGCGGAGCATTCAGCGGTCTCATTACTTCTGTAAATGTCGAAATAAAGCCGACAAATCCTTTGACAATGGAAACTGATGAACCTGTTGCTTATTGGGGCATGAATTATGAACCTAATGACAGTCGAATTACAATAGATTTGATCAATGAAGTTTCATTTACAGATGATATGATCAGTAGCCTGACTGAAGGTGCCTATCTTTTAGCCGTTGATATTATGTATTTACACAATCAGCAAGTTAATACATATCATCAGCAAAGTGTTATGTGGCTCATGGATGAAAACACCTTTTTACCAGATCGTATTGAAGCACAAGAAGATAGCATTATTGCCCCGCAGCAAACATTCTATCTCACTTTCCGTAGAGCGGATGAGCCATGGCCTACGTTATTATATTATAGTGTGGACATCTTGGAAGGCGATGATGTAGGTGAGATTCTGTGTGACACAGAAGAAGCACCAGACTATTTCGCAATCGATGTCCTGCGTAAAAAAGAAGGTACAATTCGCTTCAACTTCACAGTCATGGGTATAAATATGATGACAATCACAAAAACGTTCACGGTCACAATGCCTCCGTGCAATCATGAAATGACAACATATTGGCATGATTATCCATGTACTGAACCTGGCGCCTGGAATCTTTATTGCTGTTTGTGCGGAGAAGTATTGGAAGAAGGATATGACGCATTTAATTCACACGATTGGATTGTAACTGATTGTACTCCTGCAACACATACAGTCGATGGTGAGATAAATGATTGCTACTGTGATTACTGCTATCATCACTATAGTAATGAAACAACCATTATCTCAAAACAGAACATATTGGTTCTGCCTACTAAGCTAAAGATTATTGAGCCAGAAAGCTTCATGAATACTGCAGCTGAACAAATAAATATCCCGGAAAATGTTACAAAGATCGGCAGCAAAGCTTTCTCGGATTGCAACGCTTTGAAACTTATTGTAATACCAGATAGTATTGTATCTATAGCTGAAGATGCTTTCGATAGCAATCTTATTACAATTATTTATTGTAGCAATAAAAACCAGTATGTTATTAACTGGGCAAAAACACACGGGCAGCCAATATATATAATACAGGAATAAAAAACCACACATTTGTTGTGGAATAAAAATGATATGTAAGCACTCTATGAACATATAGATTTATAGAGCGCTTACATTAGGCGTACCGTTTTTCCGGAACTTTCATCAAGCGATATTGATATCATTCAGAATTTCTGAAGCTTTTAATTCAATGATCATATTTCAAAAAGGCATTTGTTGAGCAGACACTATATAAATGATTATTCTAATACATCAATAAAAAGTGTGGCTTTCACGCACCCTTGGAACGCATCGGATGCAATGCTGGTAACGCTGGAAGGGATTTTAACATAAAGAAGATTCACACACTCGGAAAATGCTTTCTCGCCAATTGTTGTGCATCCTTCCGGGATAATGATCGCTTCACAGTCAAGACCCGATAAAGCTTCCACTTCTATGATTTCAAGATTATCTGGCAAACGTAATACGGACAATTCATTAAGCGGAGGAATAAATATAGGCGCTGAAATCTGATAGAGCCCGTCCGGATCCCCAAAGATACGATCACAACTTAAGCATCCCCAGTATACTCCCCAACCAGATTGTGTATCAGTTGGTTCTTTTGCATTACACTGAAAAGTTAAATGTGTAGTAGCCGTCATTTCAATAGTATGTTTGAACCCCACAGTGCTATATTTTGTGGTAAATGTGTTTGCATAATAAGGTGAATAGTGTTTACCATCATGAACCCAATTGTACAGATTGGATGAATATCCAAAATGATAGTTGCTTATATCATCTATGAGCGCTGCATACATAATAATTGGCAGGTTGCTCCATTTGTTCAAAGAACTTGTATCAGCATATATGACAACTTTTTCAGCATAACTGAATTCGTTTTTACAATAGAAAGTAATTGTAAATGTTTTAAACGTGTTGGCATAAACGACTTTTTCATCATCAGAATTAAGATAATCCTTCCACAAATACAAATCACTATTCACTGTTGTTAAATATGCTGATTCACCTGTAAACTCTTGATAGTAATTGTTAATACTTGAATTGAAAGATGAAGCCATTGAATTTGGAGAAAAAAGCCATGCATTGATAGGTAATTCTTCTGAAAAAGCTGCTGTACAGCCAGCAAGCAGAAGAACTATTACAATTGCTGAAACAATTATTATTTTTATCCTCAATATCATTTCCCCCATCTCATTCTATTATCCAGAAATTCCGCACAAAACATGAGACGAAACAACAACACTTACTGTTCTGCTACCACACTAAATCCTTTCTGCTCTGCCCATCCATAAGCATAGCATGATGTATTTGGGAATATAAACAATGCATCATCACTCCCTGAAAAAGCATCCTCATCAATACTCGTTATAGAGACAGGAAGGTAAAACTTCGTTGCATTCACCAAGTTAGAAAAACTATTGGACTTGATGCTCTGCACACCTTCTGGAATAATATAAACTGATGCTGCTGTGTTTTCCAATGCGTTTTCCTCGATTACAACAGCCCCTGATGGTATAGTAACGGTTCTTGATTTACCGACCTCATAGAACCACGCCGCATTCTTGAAAGTCGAGTAGTCCGATCCCATAATAATGTTTTCTCTTTCTGTTTGTGTTCCGCCATAAAACACTTTTTGAATCGAATTGCAGCTGTAAAACGCATAATCTCCTATTCGTCTAAGACTTCTTGGTATGGTAATGTAGTGCAATTCATAGCATATAGAAAATGCTTCCTGTCCGATCTCCGTCAGTCCTTCTGGCAAATCAATCATTGTCAGCTTTCCGCAGGCGCTAAAAGCCCCACTATTGATTTTTGTTACAGTTTCTGGGATTCGAACATAAGCTAGTTTTTCACAAAAGCCGAAAGTATGATCATCTATGAATTTCAAGTTCTTCGGAAGAACAATACTGGTCAGTTTTTTACATTTATAAAACGCAGAGCTTCCGATTGTCATAACAGTATCTGGAATTGTTATATTATTGAGATTAATGCATTCACTAAAGGCGCACAGGTCTATTGATGTAACAGAAGCCGGAATAGACACCTCTGTCAGATAACTGCATCCCGCAAACGCAAACATGCCAATATTGGTAACTCCATTATGTATAACAACTTTTTTAACATCATACTGATATGAGCGCCATGCATCGGTTGAATCAGAAAGAAAGCCGTGCATAGCACCTTCCCCACTGATAGATAACACTCCATTATTATCTAAAGTCCATTTTAGTTCATTATAGTTTCCACTACTTGCACTTGCTGAGCAGATAGAAAATAGTATACATGCACATAGAAGCACAAAACCAACATATTTTTTTATATTCATATGATCCTCCCAAGCGCACTAGGAAACCAAATTAATTATATCAAACCAAAGAATCTCCTCAACTTTTCCCCTCATTGCATTGTGTTAGTGTTAAGGCTTTATCACAACTAATTATAGCAGCATAGAATCAGCTTCTTGCTAAGAAAAAGTAGCGTTAAGGGATTATACTGTCAGTAGAGACAATATAAATAATCCTTATAAATCATAAATAACCACATAATTATGTGCCAAAGCCCATTTTGCTGCCCAACTATAGGGTATTGCATATATAATCGTTCTCTCGGGAATTGCATTATCTCCAATTGAGGTAACGGTAGGAGGAATAAATATAGCTATTATTGAAGAGTTTGCAAATGCATTTTCTCCTATTGACTTACACCCATAATTCACATATACAATTGGCGCTGCTATTTTTTCAAAAGCGTTTGCTTCTATTTTTTTAATGTTATACGGAAGAACAAAGCTCCAATCAGGTGACGGAATAGTGGTAATCAAATTGGATTCGATCCAATGATCTCCTTCATTATCTTTTACATTCATTCGTATGAAAAACGTTCCATTGCCTACTTGTGCACTAAAGGACGGAAAAAAATCATCTTCAAATAGTATAATATCCTCATATGTCTCAGTATTAATCAAATGAATTTCCGTAGTTTTTGATCCACGCCCGCCTTCATAATCAAGGTTCCATTCTATTTGTCTAGGATAAATAGCCATTCCCTCAACTGATTTATCTGTTCCAATATGCACCTCTAAGCTCTTCAAATCTAATGCCTTCGTTTGATTACCAACAGTGATATCTATCGCCTTCGTTATCGTTCTACCTAGGCCATCGGTCACGCTCATTTGGACCTGATAAGTGCCCGTTGAAGTAAATACATATGTGTCCTTGTAATTGTCTTCATAATCCCACATTTCTATCACATGACCATTCGTGAGTATCCGAATCGTCTCATGAATAGGTTCATAGCCTTTTTCCGACCAATTTATCTGAATACGTTCACCAATGTTAACCGATGAAATTGGGAAGATTTCAACGGAAATGGGATCAGGTTCCGGAGTATTTCCATTTTCATCCAATACTGTTAACATAAAGTAATCGCTATCTATTGTAAAATATTCATCTTCCTCTTCATAGTATACATAAGCATACATAGAATAGTATCCAGGAACAATTGGTCTAATATAAAGTATCTCATCACCATCGGCTGTGATTTCCGTATAATACTCTGAATTACCATGGAAAAGATAATTATAACTCCACACATCAAAACTTGCATCCTCATAACTCACACGGCCATTAATAAGAGTGCCATTTGGATACATGTGAAAATCACTTTTCTTGAAACAAATTGTTTCCCCCACTCGGCAGGATAAGTCTTTTGCGCCTGAAAGATAAGGTGATGATGTTTCTGCAAACACCATAGTGTATATACCCGAACAAATGAGAATTATAAATGCTAACAGCCATATCAAACGCTTCATTTTTAACTATCCCTTTCTTTCAATAATATAATAATACATGCGTTTGTAGAGCACTTACAATTGTAAATCTCTATCCTTTTGACCACATTTGCCTTTTTTACAGAAATCATTTGACATGATCTTTTTATATGTTATTCAATCTCTAAATGCAACAAAACAAGCGCTTAACAACTACATGATATATATTATCTGGATCCTCCACCAGCATAATGATCTAGTTCATCAACACCTGGCATACTTATATGTTTCATATCAAGTATCGCCTGATTATACTTGTTTAAATGTGATGAATCTAGATCAAGAAGAGTCTGATACAAACGAAGCAATGCATGACGGGCTGCTATGAAACTAACCTGAATACGGTTTACTTGTCTATCTGTCAATTGATCGCCATTATTATTACTATTCAAAGCATCCATACAAGCATTTTCATAAGCTCGTTGTAATGAGATTGCAGAAGTATACTGAGTCAAGAAATCAATCTTACTTTGCCCAAGTTCCTCAATACCACTATATTTAATAACCATCTCGGCAGCAGTATCGGCAAGACCATACAAACTTCCCGTAGAAGCGCCCGCAGCCTGAAGCACTGCTTTCGTTATGGTTTTTTCGGTTGTTTTCATTACTTCTTCGCCGATTCTTCGAGATATAGCTATAACAGCTTTCCCAAGCTTTGACTTATAAGAGGCTTTTAGAGTGTTAAGAGCCGCAGTAAACTCAGGATTTCCTTGGCTGTTATAAGTTTCACTAATAATCTCTAGTGCTTCCAAAGCCCGGGAGTGATCAGTAAGCATTTCCGATAAGAAATTGATAAAATCTTCTCCGTACTTTACGCCTTTATAAAAATCGTTTATTATACCTGATGAATCTTTCACGAGCTCTAGTGCATCCATTTCTTCAAACTGACCTGGTGCACCGAAAGCAACTTCTAGATTATCTATTCTTTCATTTAGATCATCCAATTCATAGCTGGCAACGTCTCCAACAAGACCATTAACATCTTTTATTAGTTTACCAAAGTCACCATATGCCTTGAGTTTTCCAACCTTTCCTTCCTTATACATATCATCGATGATCTGTGCAATTTCTGCCTCGTATTTTTTTTCCATATATGAATTGTAATCCGAACCGGAAAGCCAGTCCGTGAACTTGGATAGTGCTAAACTGTTGTAATCACTTAATCCCATCAGAATTTTATCCCAAGTCGACATATTTGCAAGATAACTGTCAGCTTCTGCGATAGGCCAGAATATACCAACGTTCGTTGACCTGATATACTCTACGATTTCATCTTTAAGTTCCTTACTTGCCTGAGGCGTTGATGAAGCACTATTGACACTTATTGGTGTCTGCAATACAGTTTTCGTCTCACCGTTAGCTGAAACAGTAATTATGATTGTATAACTATCTGTTGAAACAGACGATAGATCCAAGGAAATACTGCTTAGTGAATAACTTTTTGATGCCGGATAAACAATACGTGAAAAGACCTCGGTTTTATTGTAATTTATTAGACTAATCTTTAATGAATTGATTGTATAATTTGCGTGTACTATACCAGATAATGTTACAAATGAATCGAAGACGATGTTGCTAAATTCCACGAAACCAGTTATTCCAACACGGAGTGGTGGAGGAACTACTGTAATTGTTGTATCTGCCCAAACTTCTTCCGACAAAGTAGTTGATGCTGTTAATGTATAGCGATAGTTTCCTAGATCTAATTTGCTGAAAAGCATATTATTATTGATTGTCCCAGATAATGCATAGTCATTTGTTCCAGGAGTGACAGTAACTGAATAAACTGCTTCAGTTTTATTGGAATTCCAGATTGTAGCAGTTATATTGGAAAGAGGAAGACTTGATCTAGCATATCCATGAAGGCTATACCCATCGCCTTTATATATTGTTCCTGATGGATTATTCACCCCATCAGGTGTGAGATAATAATAATCCACATTGTTATCCTTGCAATGTTGGAGAACTGTACTGCCATATTCACACCAGACAGTTAAGTTTGTACAACCAACAAAAGTATCATCTCCTATAGTTGTAACATTCGGACCAATATATATTTTCTCCATCGAAACACAGTCTTTGAATGTTTCTCCGTTACTAAACCAGATTCCCACTCCACCAATCATTGTTACTGTATCAGGAATGGTCACGTTTATTAGATAATTGCTACCTGCAAACATGGCGCCAGGAATTTTTGTCACACCATAAGGAATCTCTATTGTTTTCAATGCTAAGCAATCATGGAAAATATTACCTTCATAAAGACATTCGTAGCCATATAAACCAATCAGATAATTCAAATGCAAGGGATAATGGAAACTGTTTAGTTTTTTGCAACCATAAAAACATCTTTCTCCTATTCCTTCCAAGCTATCAGGTAAATCTGCGTTCTGCAAAGCGGTACATTCTTCAAACACACCAGCGCCCATTTTTTTTAATTGATCAGGAAAAACAACCGTTGACAAAGAAGTACAAGATTTGAAAGCATATGCACCTAAGGTGACTATGTTGTTTGGCAAAGTAATGCTACGCAAAGCCGTGCAATCAGAAAATGCATTATCTCCAATTGATGCAACATTTTCGGGAATTGTTATACTACGAATTGATTCGCATTTTGCAAAGGCATTATTTTCAATTGTAATTAGTGTGGAGGGGAGATTCACCTCTCTGAGATAATTTGCTCCCATAAAGATCCCGTCCACCACTTTGGTGACACCTTCTGGTATCGTTATAGTCTTTAGCCTCTTACAGTTATAGAATGTTCTTCCATCATACAAGTAGTCATTATTATAACGGGAATTGCGGTGGTCCAAATGAAGCGGATAATGAACAGATATCAGATTCGTACAGTTGCTAAATGCATATTCTCCTAATCCAACCAAACAATCCGGTAAATCTGCTGTAGTTAACGCTAAACAACCTGCAAATGCTTCTGCTCCGATATTCAATAATTGGTTAGAAAAAACAACTGTTGCCAAAGAAGTACAATCCATAAAAGCCTGAGATTCCACTGTTTTTATGGTGTTAGGCATTTTGAGTGTTGAGATTGTATTACATGAAGCAAAAGCATATTCGTGAATGGTTATAACACCATTAGGGATAGTTACAGATTGGAGAGAAACACATCCTCGAAATGCATTGCTACCGATTTCTTTAAGTGTTGAAGGCAGAAAAACATGTTGAAGTTTATTGGCTCCGTAAAATAATCCTTCGCATACAGTTGTTATTCCTTCTGGTATAGTATAGGATATCAACTTGTCACAATCTCTAAAGATATTTCCATCATATAGATAGCCATTATCATAAAGTGAATTTCGATGATTCAAATTTGCGGGATAATGAAAGCCTTCAAGGCCAGTGCATTCCTGGAAGGCTCCTTCCCCAATACCTTCGACGCTATCAGGAAGTTCTGCATATGAAAGACTAGTGCAATTTCTGAATGCTTCAGCATTTATATCTATTAGCCCTTCGCTGAATATTATTTCTGAAAGATTTGAGCAATTCTGGAAAGCGTGACTTCCAATTGTTTTGACACTGCTGGGAATATATATGGTAGATAAAGAGGTGTTTCCGTAAAACGCATTTTCATCTATCTCAGCGACATCATAGTCATCAATCATATCCGGTATGTAAACGGCAGCATCTGAACCTATGTATTTTGAGATTTTTACTTCAAGACCGCTTATTGTATCCCATTCAAAATCTTCAATTGGCGTTGTTAATGGATAGAAATCAAATCCATGATCTATAAACCAATGATGAGCATATGTCCCAGACAGTCCTGTTCCGATTACGGATGTACTTTGGAACGCATGCTCAGCAATAGAACTAATCGAGGAAGGTAAATAAATGCTTACGATTGAACTACTGGCAAAAGCACTTTCTCCTATTGTTTTTATTCCTTCCGGAAGAACCACTTCGTCGATAGAAGAATCGCCATAAAAAGCTTCATCTTCAATTGTTAACAAAGAATCTGGAAAGGAAAGCGTGTCCGCCGAAGAAATGTCATTGCATAAGATCAAAAATGAAAACAACAAGATAACAACAAAAAGCCTTAAATACGAAGTCGAACGAACCTGCTGATCCATTTTGATACCATTCCTCTCTATATGGTTTCTTTATGCTTTCGGTTTATATACAACAATAACTTGTCTTTTTCAAGAATCAAAATACTATAATGACGTGTTGCTTTCGTCAGGTAGTAATCATACATAAAGCAATATTGAATAACAAAGCATGGATATATTTACACTTTGTTTTATATCTTAGTTGCGAATTGATGTTGGTATATAATACCACTCTCTAACACATATTGTTTTACTGAAACAGGAAATACCGGAATAACCCAATGCCTCCCTCCTGCTTTTCCCGTTACCGATTTCTCACTGTGCCATGTTTCGGACTACGGCTTTAAACTCATTTGTCTTTGAGAAGATATCCAGCAGGTCGTTCAGGCTGGTGCCTTCATCCAGTTTCTGCGTCCAGGTGACCAGGCCTTCCGGATCCGCCTCCCGGTTCATGTAGACCCGGTACAGGATCTTCACCAGCTCTTCGTTGCTGAAGCTCCTGGTCTTGAATTCATCTGAGAACAGGAAGCCCCTCGCGATCTGGTCCGCGGTCTTGCTGCCGTTCATCATCTGGCCGATCCAGCCATTCAGTTCCTCCTGGCTGGCTTCACGCCCCAGGATCACCCGGTAGCACCGTCCGATGAATTCCTTTGCCTTTTCTTCGTTGATGTAGATCGCCTGCACCGCCGTGCCCAGGTTCTCATTCACCGTATCGGAGGCGTTAGTGATCTCGATCAGGTTGGCCTTCCTATCCGGCTTCTGTACGGTCTCTTCAGGTGCCCCTTCCGCCGCCTTGCTTACGTTCTCTACTTTTACTGTCCCTGGGGTAATGCCGTAAGCGTCGCAGATTGCCTTGAATTCTGCGGATCCGCAGAAGCCATTAATGACTGCCGTCAGTGGCTGTCCGTTATTCAGTTTAGCGACCCAGTCCGCTTTGCCTGCCACGTCGGATCCACGGCCAAGCATCGCCTTGTACAGAATCTCTACCGCGTCCGGATTACTGTACTTCTTGTTCTTAAACTCCTGGCTGTTTACGAAAGATTCAATGATTTCTGCCGCAGCCTTCCGCCCGGATTTCAGTTCTCCCGCCCAGGTGTTCATGCCGCCTTCGTCCGCGTCACGCCCCAGAATAATCTTGTAGCAGCGGCTTACAAACGCACGGATCTTTTCGTCTGATCCTCCACTGGGTTGGTCTGTAACGCTTACAGAGCCAGGTTGGATACCGTAGGAGTTACAGATTCCCGTGAATTCCGCGGATCCGCAGAAACCGTTGATGACGGTAGCCAATGGCTGACCGGCATCCAGTTTGCTCACCCAGTCTGCTTTACCCGCCGCGTCGGAAGGCCTTCCCAGCATTGCCTTGTACAGGATTTCAACTGAATCCCCGCTATTGTAATTCTTATTTAGGAATTCCTGGCTTCTGACAAAGGAATCGATAATTTCAGAAGCTGCCTTATGGCCGGACTGCAGTTCGTTATACCAGGTGTTCATACCACCTTCATCCGGTTCACGTCCGAGGATAATCTGATAACATCTCCTGACGAAGGCCTTGATCTTTCCGTCCGGAGTGTCCGGAATGTCCTGATTTGAGGCACTCCCGGGCTGAATGCCGTAGGAATCGCAGATGGCTTTGAACTCCGCGGATCCGCTGAATCCGTTGATAACCGCCGTGAGCGGCTGGCCACCGTTTAGCTTACCAACCCAGTCTGCTTTACCAGCTGAATCGGAGCCCCGGCCCAGCATCGCCTTGTACAGAATCTCCACAGCGTCGCCGTTGCTGAGTTTCTTGTTGATAAACTCCTGGCTACCGACGAACTGCTCAATGATCTCTGCGGCTGCTTTCCGGCCGGAGTTCAGTTCATCCACCCAGGTCTTCAGTCCGCCTACGTCAGGCTTCCGGCCCAGAATGATCTCATAGCATCTTGTTACATAGGCTTCTATCTTGTCCGGTTCGAGAAAATGCCATTTGGCATCTGTAAAGTTTATGTTGCCACTCCCTATAGCAATACCG
>JAEEGL014535879.1_pt1 | contig 17099 bp, 11 predicted proteins | sample 9134231 | NCBI WGS metagenome assembly JAEEGL01 (sample SAMN16246548, study PRJNA631951) | gut metagenome | biome: gut microbiome; feature: rumen; material: fiber-attached | host: Bos | place: Iran: Karaj | collected 2018-10
CGCACCGTAGGCGGGGAAGGGGCCCTGCGGCAGCACTTTTTGGACATGGGCATGATCCCCGGGGCCGAGGTCACGGTGGTGAAGCTGGCCCCCCTGGGCGATCCCATGGAGCTCCAGGTCCATGGCTATGAGCTGACGCTGCGCCTTGCCGACGCCGCCCAGATCGAGATCGAGCCCATCGACCAGCGCTCCAACCCTCACACGGGCATCTCCCGCATCCAGAAGAGCGAGCACCCGGGTCTTGGCGAAGGCGGCCGGTATCATACGAAGGGCGACGGCGACCCTCTGCCCGAGGGCGCCACGCTGACCTTCGCCCTCGTCGGCAACCAGAACGCGGGGAAGACCACCCTGTTCAACCAGCTCACCGGCGCCAACCAGCACGTGGGCAACTTCCCGGGCGTCACCGTGGATCGGAAGGACGGCGTCATCAAGGGCCATTCCGAAACGCTGATCACGGACCTCCCTGGCATCTACTCCATGTCCCCCTATAGCAGCGAGGAGATCGTTTCCCGCAGCTTCGTCCTGGATCAAAAACCCACGGCCATCATCAACATCGTGGACGCCACCAACATTGAGCGTAACCTCTATCTGACGGTACAGCTCCTGGAGATGCACATGCCCATGGTGGTGGCCCTGAACATGATGGATGAGATGACCTCCAACGGCGGCTCCGTGGACGTGAACGGCATGGAGAAACTCCTGGGCGTTCCCGTGGTGCCCATCGCCGCAGCGAAAAACCAAGGCGTGGAGGAGCTGGTGAAGCACGCCCTGCACATCGCCCAGTATCAGGAGCGGCCCACCCGCCAGGATTTCTGCGACAAGCGGGATCACAACGGCGCCGTCCATCGGTGCCTTCATGGCGTCATCCACCTCATTGAGGACCACGCCGAGCGGGCGGGGCTCCCGGTGCGCTTCGCTGCCAGCAAGGCGGTGGAGGGGGACCATCTGGTCCTGGACAAGCTGGCCCTGGACGAGAACGAGCGGGAGATGCTGGAGCACATCATCGTCCAGATGGAGAGCGAGTGCGGCATGGACCGCAGCGCCGCCATGGCTGATATGCGGTTCGACTTCATTGAAAAGGTCTGCGAAGCCACGGTCATTCGCCCCAAAGAGAGCAAGGAGCGGGCGCGGAGCGAGCGCATCGACAGGGTCCTCACGGGCAAGTACACCGCCATCCCCTGCTTCATCGGTATCATGGCCGCCGTGTTTTACCTCACCTTCAACGTCATTGGAGCCTTCCTCCAGGACCTGCTGGCGGCGGGCATCGACGCCCTCAAGGCCCTGGTGGATGGGGCCCTCACCTCCGCCGGCGTCAGCCCCACCATCCACAGCCTCATCGTCAAAGGCATCTTCGAGGGGGTGGGGAGTGTGCTGAGCTTTTTGCCCATCATCGTCACCCTCTTCTTTTTCCTCTCCCTCATGGAGGACAGCGGCTACATCGCCCGGGTGGCTTTCTTCATGGACAAGCTCCTGCGGCGCATCGGCCTCTCCGGCCGCAGCATCGTGCCCTTGCTGGTGGGCTTCGGCTGCACGGTCCCCGCGGTCATGGCCACCCGCACCCTACCCAGCGAGCGGGATCGGAAGATGACCATCCTTTTGACCCCCTTCATGAGCTGCACCGCCAAGCTTCCCATCTACGCCTTCTTCGTCAGCGCATTTTTCCCGGGTAAGGGCGGCTTCATCATGACGGGCCTGTATCTTCTGGGTGTGCTCATGGCGGTCCTCATCGCCTACCTGTACAAGGGCACCCTCTTTAAGGGCGAGGCGGCCCCCTTCGTCATGGAGCTGCCCAACTACCGCCTGCCCAGCCCCAAGAATGTGGTCCGGCTCCTATGGGAAAAGGCCAAGGACTTTCTGCAGCGGGCCTTCACGGTGATCCTCATCGCCACGGTTGTGGTCTGGTTCCTCCAGAGCTTCGATATCCGCCTGAACCCCGTGGCCGACTCCCATGGCAGCATCCTCGCCCTGCTGGCGGGCCTGCTCGCGCCCCTGTTCCGGCCCCTGGGCCTGGGGGACTGGCGCATCTGCACCTCCTTCATCACCGGGTTCCTGGCCAAGGAGAGCGTGGTCTCCACCCTGGGCATTCTCTTTAGCGGCAACGTGGCCGCCGCCCTCACGCCCCTCTCCGCCGGGTGTCTGCTGGTCTTCTGCCTGCTCTATACCCCCTGCGTGGCCTCCGTGGCCGCTATCCGTCGGGAGCTGGGAGGCCGATGGGCCGTTGCCGTGGCTCTATGGCAGTGCGTCCTGGCCTGGCTGGCGGCTTTGCTTCTTCGGTTCGTCGGTCTGCTGCTGGGGGTGGCGTAGCATGTGGCTGGATTATCTTCTGGGCGGACTGATCGCCGCCGCCGTTCTGGCGGCTCTGGTCAAGATCATCCGGGATCGGCGCAAAGGCAAGGGCTGCTCCTGCGGCTGCGGGGGTTGTCCCTCGGCCGGCGGCTGCCATTTGAACACATCGAATCAGAAAGGCAGGGTTTAGCCCTTCCTTTTTTACTAATGGCGTGCTATACTGAACAAAATGGGTTTGGAGGAAAAGCGGATGTATAAACGCATTCTGTTGAAGATCAGCGGCGAGGCGCTGATGGGGGACAACGGTCCTATCGGTTTCGAAAAGGTGGAAAAGACCGCCCGGAGCATCGCGGCCCTTGCGGACAAAGGCATCGAAGTGGGCGTGGTGGTCGGCGGCGGGAACATCATTCGGGGCCGGGACGCCGGACAGCACGACAGGAACCGGCGGGATCACATGGGTATGTTGGCTACGGCCATCAACGCCCTGGCGCTTCAGGACGCTTTCGAGGGCCTGGGCAAAAAAGCGGCCGTCCTGTCCGCCGTGGACATGGACCGGTTCTGCGACAGCTTTTCCAGCCGCAAGGCCAAGGAACTCCTGTCTCAAAAGGTCATCGTCATCTTTGCCTGCGGCTCCGGTTGTCCCTTCTTTTCCACGGACACCGCGGCGGCTCTTCGGGCAGCGGAGATCGGCGCGGACGCTCTGCTCCTCGCCAAGAATGTGGACGCCGTCTATTCCGCCGATCCCAAGAAGGACCCCAACGCCATCCGATACAGCCATCTGTCCTATGAGAAGGTGATCCAGGACAACCTGAAGGCTACGGATTTGACTGCCATCACCCTTTGCCGTGAGCAGGAGCTGCCCATCCTTTGCTTTGCCCTGGACAGGCTCGAAGAGGCGGCGGAATGTGAAAATGTTGGCACTTTGATCGACAGTCGGGCATAAACCTCTTGAATTCACCGCCCGGCTATTGTAAAATATATAAGTTAGAACAGGAAAGGGGAATAAAGCCATGCCGGAAATTATAGATATCGCCACGGATAAAATGAACAAGACCATCAACGTTATGAAGCAGGAGTACAACTCCCTCCGAGCCGGCAGGGCCAACCCCCAGGCTTTGGATCGTATCATGGTGGATTATTACGGCTCGCCCACGCCCATCAACCAGGTGGGCAACATCTCCGTGCCGGAGCCCCGCATGCTCATCATCTCCCTGTGGGACAGCAAGATGATCCCCGCCGTGGAAAAGGCCATTCAGAAGTCCGACCTGGGCATCAACCCTGCCAATGACGGCAAGGTCATTCGGCTCATCTTCCCCGAGCTCACCCAGGAGCGCCGCAAGGATCTTGCCAAGGTCATACGCAAGAAGGCGGAGGAAAGCAAGGTGGCCGTCCGCTCCATCCGGCGGGACGCCATGGAGGAGATAAAGAAGCAAAAGAAGGATAACCTGCTCACGGAGGACGATCAGAAGAAGCTGGAGGAGAAGGTGCAAAAGCTCACCGACGAAAAGGTGAAGGAGATCGACACCATCGCTCAAGCCAAGGAAAAGGAGATCATGTCTGTTTGACGAGCGTGCTCTGTTGGCCTCTTGAAGAGGCTGTGTCTCGGCTGGAAGCAGAGGGATTCCGGGTGGAACTGTGTGAAGGGAAGCCCCGCAAGGAAAGACCCGCCGGTCGGCGTCGAGTGATCCGTCAGACTGCGTCAGAGGGCGTCTGTTATCTCACTTGGTCCAACTTCAAAGCATAAAAGGCAGAAGCGATGCAAGGCGGTTTTCGCTTTGCATCCTCTTTATGAAAGGGAGGCTACATGGCCAAGCTAACTGCGGAAGAACTGAACAGCCTGGGCCTAAGCCGAGAGACTTTGCCCCGACATGTGGCTATCGTCATGGACGGCAACGGACGCTGGGCTCAGAAGCGGGGTCTACCTCGGAGCTTTGGGCACAGGGCGGGTACGGAACGGCTTCGGGAAATCATCCGCTTCTCCTCGGATGCCGGCGTTCAGGCTTTGACCCTTTACGCCTTTTCCACGGAGAACTGGCGGCGGCCGGAGGAGGAGAAGAGCGTGCTTTTCTCCCTGCTCATCGAGTATTTCAACAGCGAGATCGACGAGCTTCATGAGAACAACGTGCGCATTACCATCTTTGGCGAGAAGGACCCCTTCCCGGAGAAGGTCCGCGCCGCCCTCCTTCGAGCGGAGGACAAGACCCGGGGCAACACCGGTTTGCGTCTCAACATCGCCCTCAACTACGGCAGCCGGGCGGAGATATTGCGGGCGGTGCGCCGCTGCGCCGAGAAGGCCATCGAGCAGGGGGGGTATCCCGGGGACGAAGCCTTTGAAAACGAGCTGTATTCCGCCGGACAGCCGGAGTTGGACCTCATGATCCGTACCAGCGGCGAGGAACGGTTGAGCAACTTTCTCCTTTGGCAGGCGGCTTATGCAGAGCTCTACTTTACACCTGTTTACTGGCCCGATTTCACTCGGGACGAATATATTCTGGCCCTGCGGGAGTTTGCCCGCCGGGGCCGTCGCTTTGGAGGCCTGACATGAAGAAAACGCTGATCCGCATCCTCACGGGGGTGTTCCTCATTGGCCTTCTGGTCCTTTGCCTGCACCTTGGCGACATCGTGTTCCTGCTTATCTTTGGCGGCTTCTTTTTGATCACCGTCAGGGAAATGGACCATCTGCTCAAAGCCATGGGCAAGGAGATCGTCATCACGCCGGCATCCATTTTTGCCGGATTTTTCGGCATCGTTTACTATTTGACGGCCTATAATCTATCGGTGGTGTTCGCTTTTGGCCTGCTCATGGTGGTGGCCACGGTGGTGGGTCAGGTCCTGCTCATGCGGGATGATTTCTCTGCGGCGGCTTACTGCCTGCTGCCCTTTGTTTACCCCATATTGAGCGAGTGCGCATTGGTGGCCATCTATTTTGCTCTTCCGCCGTGGATGGCTAAAACCGCCTGCTGCGCAGCCATATTGTGCCCCTCCATGGGAGATTCCTGCGCCTACTTCGGCGGCATGGCCCTGGGAAAGACGCCCTTGGCTCCCAAGATCAGCCCCAAGAAGACGGTAGAAGGGGCGGTGTTCAGCCTGGCAGGATCTACGCTCATGGGCTTGGGCCTGTACTATGCTCAGGCTCTTTGGGAGCCGGGGAAGGGCATGAGCTTGTTCGCGTTGGTGTCCCTGGGCTTCATCTGCGGCGTGGCGGGTCAATTCGGCGATTTGTTTGCCAGTTGTTTGAAGCGCAGCGCGGATGTGAAGGATTTTTCAGAGACCCTGCCGGGTCACGGCGGCGTGCTGGATCGGCTGGACAGCGTTTTGCTCTGCGCCCCGGTGGTATTGGCCTTCTGCATTTTGGCTCTGTCCTGAAAGGAGATCGGTTATGGAAAACGTGGCTATCCTGGGCAGCACCGGCTCCATTGGCGGGCAGGCCCTGGACGTGGTCCGTGCCCATCCGGACAGGTTTTCTCTATACGGCATCAGCGCTCACAGCAGCGAGGCAGCGTTTGTAACGCAAATCGACAGGGAACGTCCCCGTGTGGCGGTGTTCTCCCGTCAGCTGTCCTGCACCTTTCCCGGCGTCGAATTGCGCTGGGGGGAGCAAGCCCTGTATGCTCTTGCGGCCGATCCACAGGTGGACGTGGTAGTGATGGCCATCTCTGGAATTGCCGCTTTGCAGCCCTTGCTGGCGGCTCTCAAAGCGGGGAAGCGGGTGGCTATTGCCAACAAAGAATCCCTGGTCTGCGGCGGTCATCTTGTGAAAGAAGCTTTGAAGCAAGGCGGGGGAGAACTGCTGCCGGTGGACAGTGAGCAGTCGGCTCTCTTCCAATGTCTCCAGAACGGTCGACGCAGCGAGGTGGAAAAGCTGATCCTGACGGCTTCCGGCGGACCTTTCTTCCGGAGGAAGCGAGAAGAGCTCAGAAACATTACGCCAGAAGAGGCGGTGAGGCATCCCACCTGGTCCATGGGACGCAAGATTTCTCTTGATTCAGCCACGCTCATGAACAAGGGGTTGGAAATCATGGAGGCATCGCAGCTTTTTGGCTTCCCCGGAGAGCGGATCGAGGTGCTGATCCATCCGCAGTCCGTGGTCCACAGCATGGTCGAATACCGGGACGGCACCGTCATGGCCAACCTGAGCTCAGCGGATATGCGGCTGCCTATCCAGTATGCCATGACCTGGCCGGAGCGGACATCCTCTCCGGCGTCGCCTTTGAAGCTGTGGGAGAATCCGGACCTGTCGTTCTATAAGCCCGACATGGACCGATTCCCGGCGCTGCGGATGGCATATGATTGCTTGGCAGCTGGGGGCGGGTTCCCCGTGGTCTACAACGGTGCCAACGAACGGGCTGCGGAGTTGTTCTTTTCGCGGAAACTGGGCTTCTTGGACATCGAAGACAGCGTGGCTTTCGCTTTGGATCGGTTCCGGAACCGGCCCGTGAGCAGCCTTGAAGATATCCTGCTGGCTGACGGGGAAGCCCGGCGTCTGGTTGACGAGTTTCAAAACACGAGGAGTTTGTCATGACTTTTGTTAGCATATTGAAAGCGTTGTTGCTGCTTTCGATCCTGGTGATGATCCATGAGCTGGGCCATTATACGGCGGGGCGGCTGCTGGGCTTCACCATTTTGGAATACGCCATCGGCATGGGCCCTAAGCTGGTGGGCTTTAAAAGAAACGGCATCGAATACAATTTGCGCGCATTGCCTTTGGGCGGCATGTGCCGCTTCTACGGCGAGGATGACGGAGTGGCGGATGAGCGTTGCTTCAATGCTCATAAAGCCTGGAAGAGGTTTATCGTCATTTTATCCGGGCCGCTGATGAACTTTGTGCTGGCCTTTGTCTTGGCGGTGATCCTGCTCCTTGGCTGGGGCATGGACGACGAAAGCAAGATCTTCGTCTCTGAAGTCGGCGAAGGCAGTCCCGCTCAGGCAGCAGCCCTGCAGGCGGGGGACCGATTCCTGTCTGTGGACGGTAAACCCGTGGAGAGCTATGAAGCTTTGACCTCAGCCGTTGCTGGCGCAGACGCAAACAGCATGCAGGTCGAGATCCTGCGGGATGGACAGCAGGTCAGCTTAGTGCTTACCGATCTCTATAATGAGGAGAAAGGCGCCAACTTGATGGGCGTGTCCCTGGTATTTGGCACGAAGAAGGTGAGCTTTGGCTATGCCATAAAGGCGGGAGCCGAATACTGCTGGGAAATGGCTGGGTTGGTGTTCCAATCTCTGGGCATGCTCTTCTCCGGCGAAGCAGGGCTTAAGGATATGGCCGGTCCTGTGGGCATTGTGCAGATCCTGGGCAAAGCCACTGAATCAGGGTGGTATTATGCGCTGAATCTGTGCGTCATGCTCAGTGTCAATCTGGGCATCGTGAACCTGTTTCCCATCCCCGCGTTGGACGGCGGACGGCTCATGTTCATCCTGATCGAGTGGGTACGGGGCAAGCCGGTACCCCGGGAGAAGGAAGGGATGGTCCATCTCATCGGCTTTGGATTACTCATGATCCTGGTGGTGGTTATCACCTTTACCGACGTAATGCGGCTTATACGGGGGTAAGCTTATGACAAGACAGGTTCTGGTGGGCGGCGTCTCCGTAGGCGGCGGTGCGCCCATCACCATCCAATCCATGACCAACACCGACACACGGGATGCGGCCGCAACCGTAGAGCAGATTCATCGACTGGAATCAGCGGGCTGTGAGATCGTCCGTTCAGCGGTATTCGACATGAACGCAGCTAAGGCTCTCCGGGACATCGTGGACCATATCTCCATCCCCCTGGTGGCGGATGTGCATTTTGATTATCGGCTGGCCATCGCCGCCGTGGAGAACGGCTGCAAAAAGCTTCGCATCAATCCGGGCAACATCGGTTCCCTCGACCGGGTGAAGGCGGTGGTGGATTGCTGCAAGGCCCACCGAATCCCCATTCGCATCGGCGTCAACGGCGGCTCCCTCAACAAGGAGAATCGGGCCAAGCACCCCGACGACCCCGTGGTCGCCATGGTGGAGAGCGCACTCGATCACGTGAGACTGCTTGAGAAGGAAGGCTTTTACGATACCGTCATCTCCGTGAAGCATTCCAATGTTCGCTTCACCGTGGCCGCCATGCGCCGTCTCCACGAGCTCACCGACTATCCTCTTCACGTGGGTGTCACCGAGACGGGCAGCGGGGAAGCAGGCCTCATCAAGTCAGCCGCCGGCATCGGGAGCTTGCTCATGGACGGCATCGGCGACACCATCCGGGTGAGTCTTACGGGGGACCCCGTACAGGAGGTGCTGGCAGGAAAGAAGATCCTGGCGGCCATAGGCGTGCGAAGGAGCGATGTAGAGATCATTTCTTGCCCCACTTGTGGCAGGACCCGGGTAGATCTTCTTTCCATTGCGGACTATGTGAATGCGCATGTCCGTCATGACGCCGGGTATCTGAAGATCGCGGTCATGGGCTGCGCCGTCAACGGTCCGGGGGAGGCCTCAGACGCGGACATCGGTATCGCTTTCGGGCAGGGCAACGGGGTCCTGTTCCGCAAGGGCGAGAAGGAAGCCGCGGGCCCTGTCCGGGAGATATTAGACCGGCTGGTCCGCGAGGCCAATGAAATGTTGGAAGCGCAATAACGTTCAGAGGTGAGTATGGAGCAGCCCCTTCGACAGGCATATGAACAGGCGGGCGTCACGGAACGGGAGATCGCCATCGAAAACGTGCACCTTTTTCGGAGCACAAACGCGGTGGAAGTGTCCTGCTCCATGGTTGCGCCCCTGCCCGAGGAGCGGGTGAAAGCCTTTGAGAGCGTCCTGGAGGCCCTGCTCCCCCGCTATACCCTGACCTTTTCCTATACGGTCCGTTCCTCGGCGGAGATTCCGGCGCCGGAGCCCGCGCCCGCACTTCGTCCTGCGGCGCCTGCAGTAGCGCCTACGCCGCCTTCCGCAGCGGTGGCGGTAAAGAAAACCAATGTGGTGGAGGCGGATCTGCCGGAGAACGGGATCCTCCTGGGCAGCCACATCCCCAGCGGTAAGCGGGCCCCCATCCACGATCTGGTGGAGGGGGACAGGCTATATACCATCGAGGGCCGCCTGGTTTCCTCCACGCTTCGAGAAGGCTGGGGCAACAAGAAGGAGAACGGCAAGAGTAGCTGGCGGGTCCAGATGAACATCACGGATTTCACCGACTCCATCTACTGCGAGGCCACCTTTTATGAGGAGTGGAAGGCTCAGCGGTTTATGTTTTGGATCGAAACAGCCCGTAAAAAGGGGAAGAACTTCGTCCTCAAGGGAGCCTGTCGAAGCCGCAAATTCAATCCCGAGCTGAATTTCTATGTCAACGACTGCAACTATGTGGACCGGGTCCTTCGGGCGGATACCGGAGAAGAAAAGCGCGCGGAGCTGCATCTGCATACGCGCATGTCCACTATGGACGGCATCACGGATCTTACCGAGGCTTTCAAGACCGCCGCTCGCTGGGGCCACAAGGCTCTGGCCATCACGGACCACGGCAACGTGCAGGCCTTCCCCGAAGCCGCCAAGGCGGCGAAGGCCACCGGAGTCAAGGCGCTCTATGGCGTGGAAGGATACCTGCAGCCGGATACGGTGGATTTTCCCATGGAGGGAGAGTATGTAGCCTTCGACATCGAGACCACGGGTCTCAAAGCGGATCAGTGCGACATCATCGAGATCGGCGCGGTCCGTCTGGTGGACGGGAAGGTCACGGAGCGATTCGATACCTTTATTGACGACGGCGTGGTCATCCCCAAAAAGATCACCGAGCTCACCGGCATCACCAAGGATATGCTCATAGGCGCCCCCTCCAGCCGGGACGCTCTGAAGCAGTTTCGCGATTTCTGCGGCAGCGCCTGTCTGGTGGCCCACAACGCTCGGTTCGATATCGGATTCATCACCCATCATGGGGAGAAGTTCGGCATCCGCTTCGATCTGCCCTACGCGGACACCCTCATGCTCTCCCGGTACATCCTCCATGACGACGTGGAAAACCACAAGCTGGATACCCTTTGCGCCCACTACGGCATCGACATGGGCAGCCACCACCGGGCGGATGACGACGCCAACTCCTGCGCCATGCTCCTGATGAAGATGGTGGAGGAGCTCAAAGCCATGGGCGTCCATACCTTGCCGGTTGTCCCCGACGCCGCGGCGGAGCGGGACAATCACAGGAAGAAGGAAAAACAGAGGATCTATCACATCGTCATTCTGGCCCGGGATCAGGCGGGGATGAAGAACCTGTATAAGCTCATCAGCTTTTCCAACCTGGATCACCTTCGCGGCGGTAAGCCGCTGATCCCCCGGAGCATGCTTTCCGTCTTCCGGGGCGGGCTCATTTTGGGCTCTGCCTGCGAGTCGGGGGAGCTCTATCGGGCGGTGCTTGGAGGCGAGCCGGAGAACAGGCTGCTAGAGATCGCCTCGTACTACGATTATCTGGAGATCCAGCCCGACGGCAACAACGCGTTTTTGATCCGGGAGGGGCAGGTGCCCGACGCGGAGGCTCTGCATGCCATCAACCGTCGGATCATCGCCCTGGGCGACAGGCTGGGCAAGAAGATCGTAGCCACCGGCGACGTGCATTTTTTGGAACCGGAGGACGCCATCTACCGGCAGATCCTGTTGTATAAACTGGGCTTCGATGACGCTGCTTTCCAAGCGCCTCTGTATTTCAAACCCACCCAGGAGATGCTGGAGGAGTTTGCATACCTGGGCGACAGGGCCAGAGAAGTGGTCATCGAAAACCCCAACGCCATTGCGGATCAGATCGAAGTGTTGAAACCTTTCCCCGACGGCACCCACGCGCCCATGATCCCCGACGCGGAGAACGAGCTCACCCGCATGACCATGGACAGGGCCCACAGCATCTATGGGGATCCGTTGCCCGAAGTGGTCCAAAAACGCCTGGATAAGGAGCTCAAATCCATCATCGGCAACCACTTCGCTTCCCTGTACCTTATGGCCCAGCGGCTGGTCCACAAGTCCAACTCCGACGGGTATCTGGTGGGCTCCCGAGGTTCCGTGGGCAGCTCCTTTGTGGCCACCATGGCGGGCATCACCGAGGTGAACCCCCTGCCGCCCCATTATGTGTGCCCCCACTGCAAATACAGCGATTTTGATATCGACCCCCTCCAATACAACACCGGCGTGGATCTGCCGGACAGGAACTGTCCGGTGTGCGGCACGCCCCTCAAAAAGGATGGGTTCGAGATCCCCTTCGAGGTCTTCCTGGGTTTCAAAGGGGACAAGACCCCCGATATCGACCTCAACTTCTCCGGTGAATACCAACATAGAGCCCATAAGTACGTGGAGGAGATGTTCGGCCAGCACCACGCCTACCGGGCGGGCACTATCTCCGGTGTGGCGGAGAAGAAGGGGTTTGAATGCGTGTACCACTATGCCGAGGCAACGGGCCAGACCCTGCGCCGGGCGGAGATGGAGCGCCTGAGCCAGGGCTGCCTCAACGTGAAGGTGACCACGGGCCAGCATCCGGCGGGCATCGTCATCGTGCCCAAGGACGAGGACATCTACATGTTCACGCCCATCCAGTACCCGGCGGACAAGGTGGAGCAGGGGACCATCACCACCCACTTCGACTTCCACGCCATGGACGACCGCCTGGTGAAGCTGGACATCCTGGGCCACGACGATCCCACAGCCCTCCGGATGCTGCAGGATCTAACCGGCATCGACCCCACCACCATTCCCCTGGACGATCCCGAAACCCGGAAGATCTATTCCTCCCCGGAGCCCCTGCACGTGGACCTCAGTGCTCTCGAATGCACCGTGGGCACCCTGGGTGTGCCCGAATTCGGCACCAGCTTCGTCCAGAAGGTGCTGGAACAGACCCGGCCCACCACCATGGAGGAGCTGGTCCGCATCTCGGGCCTCACCCATGGCACGGACGTGTGGCTCAACAACGCGGAGCCTTTGGTGGTCAACGGCATCGCCAAACTGAAGGAGGTCCTCTGCACCCGGGACGACATCATGAACTACCTGATCGTCCACGGCATGGAGGCGTCGCTGTCCTTCAAGATCATGGAGCGGGTGAGGAAGGGCAAGGGCCTCACTGACGAGATGGAGGAGGCCATGCACGCGGGCAAGATCCCCGCCTGGTTCATCGACTCCTGCAAGAAGATCAAATACATGTTCCCCCGGGGCCACGCCGTGGCCTACACCATGATGGGCTTCCGCATCGCCTATTTCAAGGTCCATCACCCTCTGGAGTTCTACACGGTCTATTACACCGTCCGGGCGGACGCTTTCGATATCTCCAGGTCCCTTGGCGGGGCGGACGCGGTCCTTGCCCAGATCCACGCCCTGGAAAAGAGCCTCAATTCCGCCGACGCCGACACCTCCAAGAAGGATAAGGACCTGATCACCATATTGGAGGTGGTCTACGAGATGAATAAGCGGGGCATCGAGCTGCTGCCCGTGGACATCTACAAGTCCCAGGGCACCAAGTTCGTCATCGAGAACGGGGCCATCCGCCCGCCCTTCAACGCCATCCCCGGCGTGGGCGACACGGCGGCCCAGGCCATCGCGGAAAAGCGGGGGAAGGAGCCCTTCCGCTCCGTAGAGGAGTTCGCCGCCCGCACGGGCAGCAACAGCGGCGTCGTCGCCGCCCTGGAGGGCTGCGGCTGCTTCGAGGGTCTGCCCAAGAGCGATCAGATTTCCCTCTTTGATTTTTAGCGCAAAAACGCTTGACAGCCGAGATGTGGAAACGTATAATAATTCCAAGTAATCCTGCACGCTCGGTGCGTTCATAGATAGATATATATAGATGCTGAAAACTGAAGCGATTTGATACGTTTTTTGATATATACAGCGAATATATACAACCCATGGTATGGACTATTATGACCGGGCGTCTGCCCGGTTATATTCTTATAGATGGGAGTGAAACGATGCACTGGTGGTTTTTGATCCCCGCTGTCCTGCTGGGCGCGATCATCGGCATAGCGATCGGCTATATCTATCGCAAGAACGTTGCGGAAGCCAAGATCGCGAAAGCTGAGGATGCTGTGCGCATGATGCTGGACGATGCACAGAAAAAAGCGGAAGAGATACGTAAAGAAAAAGAACTGGAAGCCAAGGAAGAGATCTACAAGCTCCGCACCGAGGCGGAGAAAGAGAATCGGGACCGTCGGAACGAGCTGCAGCGCACGGAGCGCCGGCTGTTCCAGCGGGAGGAGACCCTGGACAAAAAGATCGAAGCTGTAGAGGCCAGGGAGCAGGCGCTGAATCAAAGGTCAGCCAAGGTGGACCAGCGGGAAGCCAAGGTGGAAGAATTGGTTCAGGCTCAGGAACTGGAGCTTGAGCGCATCTCCGGCCTCACCGCAGATTCCGCCAAGGAGATGCTCCTCCAACGGGTGGAGGAGGAAGCCCGCCACGATGCCGCCATTCTGCTCCGCGACATTGAGCAGAAAACCAAGGAGGAGGCCGATCGCAAAGCTCGCAACATCGTCACTCTGGCCATCCAGCGCTGCGCTGCCGACCATGTGGCGGAGGCCACCGTGTCCGTGGTGCCTCTGCCCAACGACGAGATGAAGGGCCGGATCATCGGCCGTGAAGGCCGGAACATCCGGGCTCTCGAAACCGCCACCGGCGTGGACCTGATCATTGACGACACGCCCGAGGCCGTGATCCTCTCCGCTTTCGACCCGGTCCGCCGGGAGATCGCCCGGATTGCCCTCGAGAAGCTGATCATGGATGGCCGCATCCACCCCGCTCGCATCGAGGAAATGGTGGAGAAGGCCAAGAAAGAGGTCAGTAACCAGATCCGCGAGGCCGGCGAAGCCGCCGTGTTGGAGGTGGGCGTTCATGGCCTGCACCACGAGCTCATCCGGTATCTGGGCCGCATGAAGTACCGCACCAGCTACGGCCAGAACGTGCTGAACCACTCCATCGAGGTGGCACACCTGGCCGGCATCATGGCCGCTGAAGTCGGCGCCAACGTGGCTTTGGCCACTCGGGCAGGCCTGCTGCACGATATCGGCAAGTCCATCGACCACGAGGTGGAAGGCTCCCATGTGGAGATCGGCGCGGACCTCGCCAAGAAGTATCGCGAGAACAACCAGGTCATCCACTGCATCATGGCCCACCACAACGACGTGGAGCCCCAGACCTTGGAGGCCGTGTTGGTCCAGGCTGCGGACGCCATTTCCGCCGCCCGTCCCGGCGCCCGCCGCGAGACGCTGGAAACCTATATCAAGCGTCTCGAGAAGCTGGAGGAGATCGCCAACTCCTTCGACGGTGTCGATAACTCCTACGCCATCCAGGCCGGCCGCGAGGTGCGTATCATCGTGAAGCCCGACAAGGTCAGCGACGCCGACACGGTGCTGCTGGCTAAGGACATTGCCAAGCGCATCGAGAACGAGATGGAGTATCCCGGCCAGATCAAGGTCAACGTGATCCGAGAGACCCGGACCATGGAACTGGCAAAATAACACGACCGGGGCCGGTAACACGGCCCCTTCTTTTTAAGGAGCATATATGAAGTTTCCCATTGCGGACGCCCATTGCGACTTTCTCTACGGAGCCATGGAGTATGGCTACGACATCAACTCCCTGCGCCGGGACCAGGTGATCCACCTGCCCTATATGCAGCAGGGGAACGTGAAGATGCAGTTCTTTGCCTGCTGGTACGATGCGAAGCTCAAGACCCCGCCGCTGCAGCAGGGCTTGACCATGGTGGATTGCTATAACCGGATGCTGAAAAAGAATCCCGTGTTTGTGCCCTTCACCCGTGACTTCGATCCCAACGGCGACAAAATCGCCGCCGTACTCACCATTGAGGGTGGCGAGGTCTGTGAAGGGAGCCTCGCTATGCTCCGTATCTTCAAGCAGCTGGGTGTCAAGACCATGACCATGACCTGGAACGACAACAACGAGCTGGCCGGCGCGGCCCAGGCCCGGCGGCAGAAAGGATTGACCATCCTGGGTCGGGAGATGCTGCGGGAGATGAACGACATTGGCGTTGCTTTGGACGTGAGCCACCTGTCTGACGACGGCGTCCGGGACGCTCTTGAATTCTCCACCCGCCCCATCTTTGCCTCCCATTCCAACGCCCGGGCCCTGATGAACGCGCCTCGGTGTCTGCCTGACGATTTGATCCGCGACATCGCCCTTCAGGGCGGCGTCATCGGCGTCAACTTCTACGGCCCCCATCTGGCTCCCAAGAAGCAGGTGGCCATCGAGGACATCGTGGAGCACATCCTCCACATCGTCAGCATCGGCGGCGTGGACTGCTGCTGCTTCGGCTCCGACTTCGACGGCATGAGCGTCTATCCCCGGGATCTCAAAAACAGCTCCGATTATCCGGCCCTTTGCGAAGCCCTGCTCAAGGCCGGATTCAACGAGGAGCAGGTCTCCCGCATCGCCTATTGGAATTTACACAGATATCTTTCGCAATTCGTTTGAGGACAGAACCGGGGGAGGAAAGGCCCATGAGAGCATTGACGAAACGTATTGTTTCTATGCTGCTAGCAGTGGCTTGTGCCATCTGCTTTGCGGCGTGTTCCAAGGCGGATCCCGCGCTGCTGAACGAGAAGGTGACGGCAATGATCGACCTGGATGCGGCCCACGACGCCGAAGGGGCATACGCCATGTTGTATCCCGGCGTAATCGATGCGGAGACCTTTTGCTCGACCGCGGAAAAGATGTATGAGTATTTTCCTGTGACCGCCGGGTACTCCTGGAAGCTTGGCCAGTGGGAATACACAAAAGGCCTCAGCAACGGGAGCGAGGTCTATGAAGGACAGTATGAGGTCTCCTTTGACGAACGGATATTCCTGATCCATGCTGTTTGGCGATCCGACGAGGGCGGCAGCGGCTTTACCCGGTTCCAGGTCGTCAGCCAGGAGGACTGGCGCGCCGCGCAGAGCAAATAGGGATGCCGTTCATTGGCGGAAAATGGCCCTTACCCTTCAGCTGAGCCTTTTTCTTCAAAGCCTTTCACAATTCGTTTGACAAACACGGCGCCGATGTGCTATACTCTCCACGTTGCCGATACAGGGGCATGATGTAATGGTAACATAGCGGTCTCCAAAACCGTTCTTGTGAGTTCGAGTCTTACTGCCCCTGCCAAAAGGAATCCACCCAACCGGGTGGGTTCCTTTTTTGTATCGTAATGTAAAGACTCGAACTGGGTTCGGGAGTGAATCAGGCCCCGGTGGGGCCTAAGAGCCGAACTCTGAGCGATCCCGCAGGCGAGTGTTCGAGTCTTACTGCCCCTGCCAAAAAGGAATCCACCCAACCGGGTGGTGTTTCTTTTTTGTATAATGTCATGAAGACTCAAACCCTGGTCGCGGTAGGGAATGGAGCTCCATGTGGAACGCAAAAACAGACGTTGCCTGAATTTGCTGTCAGAGCCGCGACCTGAGCGAGCCGTATGCCCAAATTAGCGACTTCTTGCCCCCATTGTCATACATAGTTTATATCAATCAGCTCTATGCACTAACGAAACGAAAAAAGCTCAAAAAAAGTTTTATTTTTCGCAAAAAAAAGCTTGCATTTCTCAAACAGATAGAGTATACTTCTGCTGTTCGTGCGCGGACTGAGGGAGAACTATGGCCTGCGCACGGGTCCAGGCAGGAGGTTGCCGGCTGCCATCCGGGTAATTTCTGCCGGGCCAACGCTTCAAAAACACGAGAAGCGGGGGCAAAAATAGCGGGCAGGGTGGTATCCTGAAAGGAAGAATGTGTGGCCGAAAGGCCGCGCATAAACCAAGAGTTAGGAAACACACGGCCCCGTGTACTGCCCAATTTCAGAAGGAGGAAGAAACAATAACATGGCAAACCAAAGAATCCGCATCAAGTTGAAGGGCTATGAG
>JAEEGL014833705.1_pt1 | contig 17099 bp, 9 predicted proteins | sample 9134231 | NCBI WGS metagenome assembly JAEEGL01 (sample SAMN16246548, study PRJNA631951) | gut metagenome | biome: gut microbiome; feature: rumen; material: fiber-attached | host: Bos | place: Iran: Karaj | collected 2018-10
CTGGATCTCCCAGTGGGCCTGGGCCATGCCGGCGGAGGCGCCGGTGCCCGCGAGGCCGATGAGGTGCTCGGAGCCGATATTGGAGGCGAAGATGGAGGCGCCGATGGCGATCCAGGTGGCGGTGCGGCCGCTCAGGAAGTAGTCTCCCGAGGTCTCCTTCTTCTTGCGGGAGACGTCCCAGCAGATCCACACCATCGCGAGGAAGAACAGGCCGATGACGATCCAGTCCCAGGATGCCAGGGAGATGCGGTTCAGGTCCGCGGCCTGCAAAGGCAAGATACTAAGCATATAACAAATTGGTTTTGGATTACTTCAGGGAGAAGGCGAAGACGCAGTGGCTGTGGTAGGTCTCGCCGGGCCGCAGCACCACGGAAGGCCACTGGGGCTTGTTGGGGCTGTCGGGATAATGCTGCGTCTCCAGGCAGATGCCGGTGCGCTGCTGGTACACCACCCCGCCCTTGCCGGTCACCGTGCCGTCGAGGAAATTGCCGGAGTAGACCTGGATGCCCGGCTCGTCGGTGTAGACCTTGAGGTCGATGCCGGTCTGGGGGCAGTAGAGTTCCACCGCCACGAGGTCCATGCTGCCGTGGGTGTCGAGCACCCAGTTGTGGTCGTAGCCGTTGCCGTTCTTGAGCTGTTCGAACTCGAACTCGGTGATGTGGTCACCCACCTTGTGCGGCGTGGTGAAGTCCATCGGCGTGCCGGCCACCGGCAGGATCTCGCCCGTGGTCATATACGTGTCGTCCACCGGCGTGTACTGCGAGGCGTTGATGTAGAGCACGTCGTCGCAGATGCTGTGGTTTGCGGGATCACCGGCGAGGTTGAAGTAGCTGTGGTTGGTCATGTTGATGATCGTCGGGGCCGTGGACACGGCCTCATAGGCGATGTCGATCCGGTTGTCGTCGGTCAGCGTGTAGGTCACGAAGGCCGTGACGGCGCCCGGGAAATTGTTGTCCCCGTCCGGGGAGTCCATCCGCAGCTTGATGTGGCGCGCGTCGGCCTCGACGACCGTATACGGCTGGTACTGCCAGCCGGTGGGGCCGCCGTGCAGGCAGTGCCCGAAATTGTTCTTCGGCAGGTCATACTCCACGCCGTCCAGGGTGAACTTGCCCTGGGCGATGCGGTTGGCATAGCGGCCGATGGAGGCGCCGAAGTCGGTCTGGTTGTTCTCGGGATAGTAGTCCTCGACCTTGTCGAAACCCAGGACCACATCGCGCTTGACCCCGTCCTTGTCGGGCAGCACGATGGCGGTGATGCGGCCACCGTAGTTGGTGACGGTCACTTCCATCCCGGCCTTGTTGGACAGCTTGTAGAAACGGTTTTCCTGCGTCTTGCCGCCCGTGCAGGCGGCCGCAGCGATGGCACAGACGGCCAGCAGAAGGAATTTGGCAGATTTCATATCGTGTAAAGGTAATCATTTTTTCCGGAAAGCCTCACAGTTTTATGCTACGGCTGCTCCCGTCGTAGGAAATCTCCTGCGAACGGCCGTCCGGGGTCACGATGCGGAAAGTCCGCTCCTGGAGCATCCCCGGGAAGGAACCGCGGCGCGCCCCGACCGTGAGCGTACGTCCCTTGAGCGTGAATTCGATCTCGGAGCAGGCGCCCTGCTCGTAGGCGTAGCCGTCGCCCTCGTCCTCATAGAGGATGAAGCGGCCGTCCGCGCCCGGGTACACGCGGACCTCGAGAGCGTCCCAAGGCTTCTCGGAAACATACTGCACGTCCGGGCCCAGCGGGATGATGCCGCCAGCGCGCACATACAGCGGCACGGTGTCGAGGTGCGTGCTGCGCGTGAGCGTCTGGCCGCCCTTGAGGCGCTCGCCCGTCCAGAAGTCGTACCAGTCGGTCCCCTTCGGGAGGTAGACCTGCGTACTATGCTCGCCGGAGAAGTCCACCGGCTCGTCCTGCCAGCGCACCTCTTCGGAGGTGTACTGGGCCTTCACGACCGGGGCGACGAGCAGCGAGCGCCCGAACAGGAACTCGTCCGGGATCTCCCACACCGCCTTGTCGGCGGCGAAATCCATCACCAGCGCGCGCTGGAAGGTCCCGTCCGAGGCCGTCACGTCCCAGGCGGTGCCGTAGATGTAAGGCATCAGCTTGTAGCGCAGGCGGATCGTGGACGCGATGGCGTCGTAGACCGGCTCGCCCGGCGCGCCGAACTCCCAGATCTCCCGGCGGGAGCTCTCGCCGTGGCTGCGCATCATCGGGCTGAAGGCCCCGTACTGCAGCCAGCGCACATAGAGCTCCTGGAAGCGCGGGTTCTGCGCGCAGGTGGCGCTGGCGCCGCGGCGGTTGTACCCGCCCGGGAAGAAGCCGCCGCAGTCGGAGTTGAAGTTGGGGTTGCCCGTCAGGGCGAATCCCAGCCCCGCAGGAATCTGGGCACGCAGCGTCGGCCAGTTCGAATTGACGTCGCCGCTCCAGGTGTTGGCGCCCGTGCGCTGCTGGCCGGCATAGGCCGAACGGGTCAGGATGGTGACGCGGCGGTCGGACGAAGCGGCCCGCTGGTGGTCGTAGACCCCCTCCACGGCCGTGATCGGGAAGGCGTTGCGCACCCGGCGCAGGGACCCGTCGGCGGTCATCAGTTCAAAGTCGTCGTCACGCCTGCGGCGGAAGGTGTTGTGGTCCGGCTCGGTGGAGTCCATCCACCAGGCATCGAGCCCCATCTCCCACATCTTGGAGAGATAGTGCCAGTAGAGTTCGCGCGCTTCGGCGCTGAAAGGATCGTACGGACGCACGCCCGAGGGGTATTCCATCTTGGGCGGCCAGTCGGAAAGGCCGCTGGGCGGCCACGTGCCCATGTCCAGCAGGTGCCCCTGCTCCTGGAGTTCGCGGAACTGCTTGGTCATCGGACCGAAAGAGGACCAGATGGAGATCATCAGGTGGGCGTTGCGCTCGTGGACCTCGTCAATCATCGCCTGGGCATTGCGGAAGCTCTCGTTGAGGAACTCCATCGCATTCCACAGATAATTGTTGCCCCAGTACTGCCAGTCCTGGATGATGCAGTCCAGGGGGACGCCCCGCTCGCGGTATCCCCGCAGGGCGCCGAGCAGTTCGGCGCTGCTGCGGTAGCGTTCGCGGCACTGCATGAAGCCATAGCTCCAGAGGGGCAGCATCGGCACGCGGCCGGTGAGCGCACGGATCCCGGCGATCACCCCGTCGGCGCTGCCGCCATAGATGAAGTAGTAGTCCACGACCTCCCCCACCTCGGACTGGAAGAGCATCCCCTCCCCGTCATCGCGGAAGAGGGTCGGGGAAGGATTGTCCCAGAAGAGGCCGTAGCCCCGCACGGACTGCACGATGTTGACGAAATCCTCGGTATTGTCCTGGACCATCCGGCGGGTCTTGCCGCGCAGGTTCAGCGCACCGTCCTGCAGGATGCCCAGGCCGTAGAACGGCTCGCCGGCCTCCGGCAGGAAGGTCTGGCGGACGATCCTGGCGCCCTGGTCCACGCCGGAAGTGCGCGTCTCGAAGCCCCAGTCGCCCTCCTTGAGCAGGAGCCGTCCGCGCGCATCCTGGAACCGGACGGTCCCGTCGGGCGCCACGGACACCTTGAGGGCCGCACTGGCGTAGGTGGTGCCGGACTTGCCGGCAGTGGTCTTCACGGCGACCGCCTGGGGCTGCGCCGTGACGGCATAGCTGTGCGCCGGGGCGGGACCGCCTTTGACGATCCGCACCACCGAGGGCGTGTAGAACTGGACGGTGACGGCATCCTGGGCCTTGGCAGTCAACCCGGCGGTCACCAGCAACAATAAGGAAATAATGGGTCTATTCATCGGTAACTGTGGTTTGTAGGAAATAATTGAAATCGGCGCTCCCGCCCAACTCCTGCGTGGCATAGCAGTAGAGAGCAGAGCGGTAGCCGGTGAAATAATCCAGGGTATAACGCATCCGGAGCGGTTCGTCCAGCTCCTTCCAGGACGCCGGGTCCTGCGGCCACCTGTAGGCCAGCCAGGCCTGGTCCGTGTCGAAGTCGTAGCGGATCCGCAGCCGGACGACGGGGGTCTCGGCCGGCAGGCAGAGGAGCTCCCGCTGCACGCGCCGGACGGTACGGCCCTCGCGCTGCGGGGTCTCCACCACGGCATACAGCTCCAGGCCCCGGTCCGTGCGGCGGAGGCCGATGTCGGCGCGGTGGCTCTGGAAGGCGCTGAGGCCGGCGAAGTCCCCCACCTTGAGCGCAGTCCCATCCACTTCGACCTCGCTCACGCACCGGGGGCCGAAGGTGCGCTGCGTGAGCGTGTTGCGCGCATCCGGCAGGCCGGTGGCGAGCTGGCCCGTGGTCAGGCGCAGCCAGCCCGGCCGGTCGGTGAGCGACCAGCAGCCGTCCAGCGGCTTATGGTTCCACTGCCAGACGAGCGCCAGCTTGCCGGAATCAAATTCGTCGGAGGCCCAGACATAATCCTCCCCGTCCGGGGGCAGGTTGACCGGGAACTCCTTGACGGGGACGCCGTCGTCTCCCAGGATCGGCCAGCCATCCACCCACGTGACGGGCTGCAGGGTCGGGATGCGGCCCACCGCGCCGTGGTCCTGGAACATCACGGCATACCAGTCGCCGCGCTGCGTCTGCACGATGGCGCCCTGCGCCACGCCGTCTTTGCGCCCGTCGAACTCACCCTGCAGGATGGTCTTCGGCTCGTAGGGTCCGAGCAGCGAGCGGCTGCGCCAGCAGGTCTCCGTGCGCGGGCCGCCGGAGGGCCAGTCGATCACCAGCACGTAGTACCAGTCGCCGATGTGGTAGATGTGGGAGCCCTCCGCGCGCAGGCCGTAGCCCTGGCGCGGCGATGAGAACAGCAGCTGGTCCACGCCGCCCTCCTTGATGCCGGACAGGTCCGGCTCCAGCTCGGTGATGCGGATGTCTCCACCGCCCCAGACCACGTACACGCGTCCGTCCTCGAACAGGAGCGACGCGTCGTGGAAGGGCCGGTCGATCACCGTCCGCTCCCACTTCGTGCCGATCTGCGGCGTGGAATAGACATAGGTCTTGCGTTGGTCGTTGGCGATGAACAGCACCCAGAAACGGCCGTTCTCGTAGCGCAGCGACGCAGCCCACTGGCCGCGGCCGTAGGCGTTGGCGCCGTCGCGCAGGTTGTAGACGTCGTCATCCTCGAGGCAGTCGTAGACATAGTCCACGATCCGCCAGTGCACCAGGTCGCGCGATTGCATAATGGGCGCGCCCGGACAGAAATACATCGTGGTGCTGACCATATAATAGTCCTCCCCCGCGCGGATCACGTCGTTGTCGGGGATGTCCGTATAGGTCAGCGGATTGACGCAGAGCGTCTGCGGCCGGGCGCAGGCGCCCAGGCATAGCACACAGGCCAGGATGTAGAAACAACGCTTCATATCCCGAGTAACTACTTGAATATCAACTGGCAGAACTCGTGGAGCGACTTGCGCCAGGGCTGCCACTCGTGGCCGCCCGGCCAGGCCGAGAAGATCACCTCGGCGCCCGCCTCCAGCAGGGCCCCGGCCGCCGCGCGGGTGGGCTCGATGCGCGGATCGCCTTCGCCGCAGGAGATGTAGAACACATCGTGCACGGCATTGAAGGCATCCGGCTTGGCCAGCAGCTCGGGCAGCTGGGCCTCCACGCTGAACGGTGCATAGGCACCGGCCCGCACGCCGCCGAACATCCCGGACGAGAAGATGCCGATGGACGAGAAGACTTCCGGATGCTTCAGGCCGATCGACCAGGACTGGCCGCCGCCGAAGGACAGGCCCGCCATCGCCCGGTGCTTCGCATCGGGGACGGTGCGGTAGTTCGCATCGATGACCGGGATGGTCTCGTTCAGGAGGATCTGGGCGAAATCGCCCGCCTGGCCGTAGTCGCAGACGATCAGCATCGGGGTCGCCTTCTTCTCTGCGACCAGGTTGTCGAGGATGATGTCGGCGTGGCCCTGCCGCATCCAGCCGGACTCGTCCTCGCCGCCGCCGTGCTGAAGATACAGCACCGGATAGCGCTTGGACGGATTCTGTTCATATTCAGCGGGCAGGTAGACATAGCAGGTGCGCCAGGCGTCCATGCTCGGCGACCAGTAGCGCTGCATCCGCACCTCGCCGCGCGGGACGTCCTTGTCGAGATAGAAGTCCACGCCCGCCTCGGGGATCTCGATGGCGCTGGCATCCACCCCGCAGCCGAAGAAGAGCGTACTGTTCGGATCGGAGATGCGGACGCCGTCCACGATGAGGAAATAATAGTGGAAGCCCGGCTCCAGCGGCTCGGTGAAGCCGCTCCAGCGGCCTTCCGCATCCTTCTGGAGTGGATAGACCTTGCCGCAGTCCACGGCGACGGACTGCGCCTCGGGAGCGAGGACCTGGAACTCCGCCCGCAGGTCGGGATACACCTTGGGGAACTCCCTGCCGGGGACGTTGGAAGAGGCCGGCGTGGGCTCGGTCAGCACGCCCACCGGAGCGACGGGCTGCTTGCAGCCGGCCGCCAGGATGCCCGTCAGGATGAGGGGGATCAGATATCTTTTCATACGCGTCATCATTTGAAGAGTCTCTGGGCGAACTGATACAGGCAGCGGCGCCAGGTCAGCCACTCGTGGGCCGTCCTGGGCGACTGGTAGAACACGTTGTGGATGCCCCGTTGGGTCAGCAGTTCGGACATCCCTTTGAGGTGGGAGCCTTCGGCCTCGCCGTTGGCGACGAAGAGCAGATGGTAATGGTCGTTGAACCACTTGGGATCGGCGAAGATACCGTCATATGCGGCCGCGAACTTCTCGGGATCCTCATAGCCGGCAGGCCGGACCCGGAACTCCCCGATGACGATGATGCCGCTGAATCCCCCGATCCAGGAGAACAGGTCGCGGTATCCCAGGCCCAGGTCATAGGCCTGCTTGGCGCCCCAGGAGAGGCCCGCCACGGCGCGGTGGTCGCGGTCCGCCAACGTGCGGTACCGGGCGTCCACGAACGGGATCACGTCCTCGACCACCATCCGGTCGAAGGCGTCCGCGGCCGGGTCGCCGGCAGGGTGTGCCACGCCGCTCACCATCACGATGATCATCGGCTCGGCCTTGCCTTCGGCCACCAGGTTGTCCAGGATGACGTCCGCGAAGCCCTGATAGATCCAGCCGCTCTCGTCCTCGCCGCCTCCGTGCTGCAGATACAACACCGGATAGCGCCGGGACGGATCCTGCTCATAGCCGGCAGGTGTGTAGACATACATCCGGCGCCACTGTCCGCAGACTCCGGACCAGTAGCGCACGGAACGGACGGCTCCCTGCGGAACCCCCCGGCGGGGTGTGTAGAAGGCGGCGCCCGCCGGGGCCTCCGGCACCTCCACGGCACTGGCCCAGCGGCCCGTGCCGAAGAAGCTGTGGACGTTGGGGTCGTTGAACGACAGGCCGCCGGCCTTGAGGGAATAGTAGTGGAATCCCTCCACCTGCGGGTCGGTCGTGGCCGTCCACACGCCCTTGTCGTCCTTGGTCATCGGATAATCCTTGCCAAGGTTGACGGTCAGGGCCAGGGCGTCGGGGGCGCTGACCCGGAAGGTCACGCGCCCGTCCTTGCCGACCTGCGGATAGGGATTCCGGCCCAGGTTGGTCGGAGAGGGTGTCTGGGCCAGCGCGGCTCCTGACCACAGGACCGCGCAGAGAAGGATGGTGAGGCGTCTCATCGGCTAGAACTCCAATACGGTGATGGAATAGGGGCTCAGGGTCACGGCGCCCTTCCGGAGGCGCACGACGGACTCGACCGGCACGACGGCCGTAGGAGCGTCGATGCTGTTGGTCGCCAGCGGGTCGTCGGCCGCGATCTCGACTTTCTTGATGTCGCGGACCGGGCGCTTGCCGTCGAAGGCCAGCTTGACGGTCTGCGGCGTGCCCACGGCGTTGACGAGCTTGAGGTAGATCCGGCCGGACTTGCTGTCCATCGTGGCCGTGTAGTAGATCTGGGGCAGTTCGCCGCCCTCGCGGTCATCGGCCGTGAAGGTCGGGATGCCTTCCGCCGACACCGGCAGGATCTTGTCGCCGAGGTACTGGGCGAACAGGCACTGGGCGTAGTAGGACGGGGAACCGTAAGCGGACAGGGCGTCGTAGCCGAGCAGGTCGCTGCGCCACTGCATCGCGCCCTCGCTGACATTGACGAAGAGCGGCGCGTAGCAGGAGGCGATCACGTGGTCGGAGTTGCGCTCCATGCAGGCCATCCAGGCGGCGTCGCCGAGCGCGGCGTTGAGGTTGGTGGTCGGCTCGCCCTCGCGCGAGGCCCACTCACCGCAGAAGACCTTGGGGCCGTTGCGGTCGTAGCTGTCGTACTGGAAAGCCGCCCGGTACATCCCCAGGGTGTTGCGGTAATAGTGCTCGTCCACGATGTCGAGCTGCAGGTCCCTGCGGTCCATGACGCCACCGTCATAGAACTGCTGCTCGCTGGTGCTGGCGATGATCTGCAGCTGGGGATACTTGGCCTTGATGGCCTTGTAGAACTGCATGTAACGGCCCTGGTAGGAGCCGGAACGGTCGAAGAAGTCTTCGTTGCCGATCTCCACATAGTGCAGTTTGAAGGGGGCCGGATGGCCGTCCCGCACGCGCTGGCCGCCCCATTTGGTCTCCGGGCCGCCGATCACGTATTCGATCTCGTCCAGGGCATCCTGGATGAAAGGCTCCAGGTACTCACCTTCGACATAGTCGCGGTTCAGGGTATAGCCGGCGAACACGCCCAGGATGGGCTCGCCGCCCAGGTCCTCGATCCAAGTCAGGAACTCCAGCAGGCCCAGGCCGTCGGAAGACCAGTAGCCCCAAGGGCATTGATGGCCCGGACGGAAGTTGACGTCACCGATGGTGCGCTTCCAGTCGAAACGCTCGTGGAACGTATTGCCTTCCAGGTAGTTGCCGCCAGGGAAACGGAGGAATGCCGGCTTCATCCCAGCCATCAGCTCCATCAGGTCGGAGCGCAGGCCGTGGCCCTTGTAGGTGTGCGGGAAGAGCATCACGCGCGTGAGCTGGTACGTGCCCGGCGCGTCGAAGGCGATACGCAGCATCGCGTCCTTGGTGGGCGCGAACGCCGCTCCGGTGGCGAGGCGGAATTCGAATTTGCGCCAGTCGGCGCCCAGGCCCGAGACGCGCTGCGAGGCATAGACGGTGCCGCCGTCGGTGGAGACCAGCGAGACGGTCAGGGAGCCGGCGCCCTTGGCATAGAGGGAACCCTGATAGGTCGTGGCGGGACGCACGGCCATCCCCCAGAAGCCGCGGTTGAGCAGGGCCGCCCCGGAGCGCCTGGCCTCCACGAGCAGGGAGTTGTTCCGATAGTTGACGTGCGCTTCGTTCTGGCGGAGGGTCATCGTGGCGCCGTCCGGGTCGGACAGCTCCCAGTAGCGCGGGCGGACGGGGCCGGACTGGCCGCGCTGCGGCTGCACCAGCTCCTTGACCTGCGGATCACGCACCAGCTGCGCATACAGCCCGCCTTCGTAGGCATAGTTGATCTCTTCGGTCATCAGCCCGTAAAGCATCGGGCTGACATCTTTCTGCGCCTCCTTCAGCCGGAGCGTCAGCGTCTGGGCACCGGCTGCGCCACAGAACAGGAGCGCCGCGGCGGACGACAGGAGAATGATTCGTTTGATGTACATAAGGTTGGAAATTGGTTTGATGGATATTCACTCTTGTCAGCGGAAGGAGACCCAGTCCACTTCGGCGGAGCCGGAGACGAGCTCGACCGTCAGGTCCTGCATCCCCCGCACCCGGGACTTGAAGGGCGCCTCGGCGACGGCCCAGCCGTCGCTCGGAGCCAGGGCGATGTCCGTGTCGCGGTTCGCGCCCGTAGCGGAGATCCGCAGCACGGCGCCCCGGTCCGTGCGGACACGGATCCGGACCTTCTTGGGAGCATTGCGGCCGAAGTCCACCTCGTTGAAACGGACCTTGTCGCCCGGCCGGGCGAAGAGGGTCTTCCAGCCGGCGAAGAGGTTGTACTCGTCCAGGTATTCCACCGTGGCGCCGGCGATCTCGCTGTAGCGGTCGATGTGGAGTTCGTCCGAGGCGCGGAGATACCCGGCGCCGCGCCAGGTCGGGATGACCTCGATGATGGTCCCGTCGGGATTGAAGCCGATGCGGTCCAGGCGCACGGAGCGGTTCTTGTCGAAGGACGGCGAGAAATCGTTGTGGTGGTAGAAGAGGTACCACTCCCCCTTGTACCGGACGATGGAATGGTGGTTGGTCCAGCAGCCGGTCGGAGATTCCTTCATGATGATGCCTTTGTACTCGTAGGGGCCCAGGGGGCTGTCGCTCATCCCGTAGGCCAGGCACTCGGTGCCGCCGCGCTCCCGCACCCAAGGGTAGGTCAGGTAATACTTCCCTTCGCGCTTGAACAGGAAGGGGCCCTCCTTCTGGCCAGCCGGGAAAGCGCCGTCCAGGCGCACAGGAGCCCCGTCCAGCTCGATCATGTTGTCCTTGAGCTTCGCTCCGGAGAAGCCCATCCCGGACCAGACGATGTAGGCGGTGCCGTCATCGTCCACGAGCACGCAGGGGTCGATCCCCACCACGCCCGCAATCTGCTTCTCTTCGATCCGGAAGGGGCCGTAGGGCTTGTCGGCCACCGCCGCACCCACGGCGAATCCGCGGCCGGACTTGGGGGCGTCGGGGAAATAGAAATAGTACTTGCCGTCCTTCTCCACGCAGTCCGGGGCCCACATCGAGTTGGCCGTGGGATTTCCCCAGGGCACGTCCTTCTGGTCGACGATGTTGCCGTGGTCGGTCCAGTGGGTCAGGTCCTCGGAGGAAAATACATGGTAGTCGGACATGCAGAACCAGGGCTGCTCGCCGTTCCAATTGACCGTGGGGATGTCGTGCGAGGGATACAGGTAAATCTTGCCCTCGAACACACGGGCCGTCGGGTCGGCGGAGAACTGGCCGGTGATCAGCGGGTTGGTGCCGGTCGTGAAGCTCCCGCTCCCCTTCTCGAAGCGAACCTTGTCCAGGAAGTTGGTCATCGCGCGGAGCGTCTTGTCGTCGTACATCTTCATCCCGTGGCCGCCGCCTTCGACCATATACAACTCCGTCCGGATCCCGGCCTTGTCCAGCAGCTCATAGAAATGCGGGGCCTGGCAGGGCGGCACCACGTTGTCGGCCGTGCCGTGGAAGATGACCACGGGCGGGTCGGACGGGTCGACGTACGTGGTGGCGTTGAGCGCCTTGAAACGCTCCTCGTTGCCCTTGAACGGGAAGCCCATCACGGCCTCCTCAGGGCCGTGGTTCCAGCTGTCCTTGGCAGCGCCGCAGCTCATATAGTTCAGGTCCACGGGGCCCGACCAGTCGCAGGCCGCATCCACGCGGCTGCTGAAGGAAAGGTTGCCGCCCACGGAGCCCTCCAGCTCCGCCACGCCGCCGCTGGTCGCGGCCAACGACGAGAGGTGGCCGCCGGACGAGAAACCCGACGCGGCCACGAACGAAGGATCCAGCCGGTACTCGGCGGCGTGGGCCCGCACGTAGCGGATCACGCCCTTGATGTCCTGGATCTGGGCCGGAAACTTGGCGTCGGACGACGAACGGTGGTTGGGCGTCACGACGGCATAGCCCGCGTCGAGCAGGGCGTTGACGATGGTGCCCAGGTCGGCCATCCCCTTGGAATTGTTGGAGAACCAGGCGCTGCCATAGATGTGGACCACGACCGGATAGGTCTCCTTCTGCATCCGGGGCAGGTAGATGTCCATCTTGTGGTACACCTGTCCGTCGCCGGCGTAATCGATGTCCGCGAACTTCTCGGAGCAGTGCACCTCGATCTTCGGCATCTGGAACCCGCCGAAACCCCCGGCGGGACGGGCTCCCGGCTCCTGCGCCCGGGCGCAGAATCCCGTGGAGATGCTGACTGCAACCGCTGCGGCGGCGAGTGCAGGCAAGGTCAAAAGTATCAGTGTCTTCATAACTCTCCAAATTTACTGTTTTTTCTGTCAAAGTCGTGATTATTTCCCTAATTTTGTGGTATGGAAGCGCTGGAGGTCTTGAAGCGGTACTGGGGCTACGACGCCTTCCGCCCGATGCAGGAGGAGATCATCTCCGCCGCAGCGGACGGACGGGACGTGCTGGCCATCCTGCCCACGGGCGGCGGCAAGTCCGTCTGTTTCCAGGTGCCGGCGCTGATGCGCGAGGGACTGGCACTGGTCGTCACGCCCCTGATCGCCCTGATGAAGGACCAGGTGGCCAACCTCGAGGCGCGCGGGATCAAGGCCATGGCCATCCACGCCGGGATGGACCGGCGGGCCGTGGACCTGGCGCTCAACAACGCCGCCTACGGCGACTTCAAGTTCCTTTATGTCTCTCCGGAGCGCCTGCGCACGGCCCTGTTCCGCTCCTACCTGGAGGTGCTCCCGCTCAACTACATCGTCGTGGACGAGGCGCACTGCATCTCGCAGTGGGGCTATGATTTCCGGCCGGACTATCTCGCAATCAGCGAGTTGCGCAAATTCGTGGACGTGCCCGTCATCGCCCTCACCGCCACGGCGACCCCGCGCGTGGCGGAGGACATCATGGACAAGCTCGCCTTCCGGGAGCGGCTGCTGCTCAAGAGCGGCTTCGAGCGTCCCAACCTCTCGTACGTGGTGCGCCGCTGCGAGGACAAGACCGGACAGCTGCTGGACATCTGCCGCGGCGTGGAGGGCTCGGGCATCGTCTACCTGCGCTCCCGGCGCCGCTGCGAGGAGGTCTCCGCCTTCCTGGCCGCAAGCGGCGTGAGCGCCTCGCACTACCACGCCGGCCTCTCGCAGCAGACGCGCTCCGACCGCCAGGAGGCCTGGCGGCGCGGGGCGATCCGCGTGATGGTCTGTACCAACGCCTTCGGAATGGGCATCGACAAGCCCGACGTGCGCTTCGTCGTCCACACCGGCCTGCCCGAGAGCCCGGAGTCCTACTTCCAGGAAGCCGGCCGGGCCGGGCGCGACGGGCAGCGCTCCTATGCCGTCCTGCTGTGGAACGGGACGGACGTGCGGCGCCTGGGGCAGCTGCGCGACGTCTCTTTCCCCACGCTGGAGTTCATCGCGGACGTCTACCAGAAGGTCCACGTTTTCTTCGGCATCCAGTATGAGGCGGGGATCGGCCGGCAGCTCAAGTTCGACCTGACCGACTTCTCCAAGCACTTCGGGTTCCAGCCCTCCGTGGTCCACTATGCCCTGAAATACCTCGAGCGCTCCGAGCACCTGACCTTCTCGGAGGACGTGGAGATCTCCACGCAGGTGGGGATTCTGGTCGACCGCAACGCCCTCTACGACATAGACTTGCCGGACCCGGCGATGGTCTCCCTCCTGGAGGTCCTGATGCGCCGCTACTCCGGCATCTTCTCCTTCCCGGTCCCGATCCGCGAGGAGGCCGTGGCGGCCGCCCTCGGCATGGGCGTGCCGCAGCTGCGCCAGCTGCTCTACCGCACCTCCCTGGAGCACGTCATCAAGTACATCCCCGGAGAGCGCTGCAGTGTCGTCTACCTTCACCACAACCGCCTGATGCCCGGCAACGTGGACCTGCAGCCGGCCAAGTACCGCTTCCTGCTGGAGAACGCCACGGCCCGCGCGGAAGCGATGGTGGAATACGCCTCCGAGACGGACCTGTGCCGCTCGCGCTGGCTGCTCCGCTACTTCGGCCAGGAAGAGTCCGCGGACTGCGGCACGTGCGACGTCTGCCGCGCGCGGCACCAGGCCGGGCCCGACCCGGACGCCATCGTCCGCGGCTGGTGGCAGGCCCACCCCGGCGCCGGCCTGGAGGCCTTCCGCAGCTGGTGCGCCGACCCGTCCCACGGGATGCCGCCGGATGCCGTGGCGCGCTACCGCAAGATGCTCGACGAGGGCACGCTTTGACCGATAAAACCAATCTCCAACCATATGATGATGAGACCCAGACATTTCTTCGAGACGATCGCCGCCCTGGCGGTGCTCCTTTCCGCCGCCTCGTGCGGCCAGGCGCAGGCTGACGTCCGCACGATGCAATACTTCCCCGACGGGAGGGAGATCGTCTGCCTGAACGGCAACAACCGCTACACCCGCGCCCTGTACGGCACGCATACCAACTTCCGGATGGAGACCAGCGACCGCCCGGTCTTCGCCGCCTACAACGGGGCCAACAGCTGGAATATCCGCTTCTTCCTTACCCTCGACGGGGCCACGGTCCAGCTGGACTCCACCTCCTGGTGCGAGGCCCGCTACCAGGGCGGGCGCCGCAGCTACAAGGTCCGTGACGCGTCCTGGGGCCGCGGCGAACTCCGGATCACGCTCCTGGCTTCGCAGTTCGAGGAAGGGGCCGTCTGGAAGGTGGAGGCCGAAGGATTCCGCACCACGCCCGTGCTGCAGGTGAAGCAGTGCCGGATCGCCAGCACCAAGATGAGCCGCAACGGCGACCTCGGCGTGGATCCCCGCGAGAACTTCGAGCCCGCCGCCGGCGAGCCGGACCTGAGCGTGGTCGAATGGCAGGCCGCCCCGGCCACCTATCTGGTCCTCAGCGACAACGCCCTGAGCGTGCCCGACACCGATGCCGGCGCCGGGCGCTATGACCGCGAGTACGCAGCCTGGGAGGAACTGGCCACGCGGGTGGAGATCAACACCCCCGATCCCTTCTTCAACACCCTGGGCTCCAATATGGTCCACGCCGGCGACGCCATCTGGGACGGGCTGAGCTACCTCCACGGCGCCGCCGGATGGAGAAACCATTACCTGGGCTGGAGAGGCGCCTACACGGGCGACGTGATGGGCTGGAACGACCGTGCCCGGACCCATTTCGCAGCCTATACCACCGCGATGGTCACGGACGTGCCGCCCATCTACGAACATCCCCAGCAGGGCCCCGAGAACAACCTCGCCCGCGCCAAGCGCGAATGGGGCACCCCGATGTATTCCAACGGCTATATCTGCAACACCCCGGGACGCACCGACCAGATCAGCCACTACGACATGAACCTGAACTACATCGACGAGATGATGCGGCATTTCGGCTACGACGCCGACCCGGAGTTCATGCGCCAGATGTGGCCGTACATCGTCTTGCACCACCAGTGGGAGAAGCGCAATTTCGATCCCGACGGGGACCATCTCTACGACGCCTACTGCTGCATCTGGGCCAGCGACGCCCTCTACTACAACGGCGGTGCCGTCACCCACTCCTCCGCCTACAACTACTTCTCCAACCTCAAGACCGCCCGCATCGCCGAATTCATCGGCGAGGATCCGACCCCGTACCGGGAGGAGGCAGAGGCCATCCTGAAGGCGATGAACGAACGGCTGTGGCTCGACGACCTCGGGCACTGGGCTGAATTCCAGGACCTTATGGGGCTGAAGCGCATACACCCTGACGCCACCGTCTGGTCCATCTACACCCCGATCGACTGCGAAGCGTGCACGCCCGAGCAGGCCTACCGCGCCACGGTCTACGTGGACCGGGAGATCCCCCACATCCCGGTCTGCTATCAGTACGACACCAAGGCCCTCAAGGCCCTGGGGCTCAAGCTTCCCAAGCCGGAGAGCGACCTCTTCACCGTGTCCACCTCCGACTGGATGCCCTATGTCTGGAGCACCAACAACGTCGCCCACGCCGAGGTGGCCAACATGGCGCTCGCCTATCTCCAGGCCGGCCGCAACGACTCCGGGTTCAAGCTCCTCAAGGCGGACCTCCTGGACGAGATGTACCTGGGGCTCTGCCCGGGCAATTTCGGCCAGATCAGCTACTATGACAAGGCGAAGAACGAGGCCTACCGCGACTTTGCGGACAACGTGGGCATCACCTCCCGCGCCATCATCAACGGCCTGTTCGGCATCCTCCCCGATGCGCTCGAGGGCAAGTGCATCCTCAAGCCCGCCTTCCCCGACGCGTGGGGGGAGGCGTCCATCAAGACCCCGTACCTGAGCTACTCGTTCCGCCGCGAAGGGGACAAGGACATCTACGAGGTGGAGCAGCATTTCCCGCAGCCCCTGCAGATCGTCGTCCGCGCCAATGCCGGCGGAGGCGCCTATCTGGAAGTCGAAGGCAGTTCCGAGGCCGTCCAGACCATCGTGGTGGACAGGACGCGGCTCCCCCAGGCGCCGGAATACAAATCCGTGCCCCTCTCCCGGGAGAACGCCGCCGACCCCGCCTATATGACGGCGATGGGCCTGGACGACATCTCCCCCGATGCGATGGACTACGCTTCGATGCCGGACATCAGCGCGGCGTTCAACGCCAATGTCGACGACATCTTCCGCAACGAGTACCTCTCCCCGCGTCCGCCCGTCACCACCCTGGAGATCCCCATCCAGGGCGTCGGCGACTGGTGCACGCCTTTCGTCAAGCCCGAGATCGAGGATGACGGCCTGCGCGCCCGCGTCTCCGGGGGCGTGTTCGACACCGGCCTGGGGGTGTGCTTCCGCTCGCCGGCCGAAGGCTGGAACATCGCCTACACCTCGCTCTGGGACAATTATCCCGATGCGCTGGAATTCCCGCTGGAAGGCCGGGCCCGGTGCGCCTATCTGCTGATGGCGGGCAGCACCAACAATATGCAGAGCCGCATCGACAACGGCATCGTAACCGTCAGGTACACAGACGGAAGCACCAGTGAGATGCCGCTGCTGAATCCCATCAACTGGTGCTCCGTCGAGCAGGATTACTATCGCGACGCGCGGGCATTCTGGACCTCCCCCAAGATCCCCTACAGGGTGCTCCTGAGCGACGGGACGACCGGCCGCGACCTCAGTGTCAACTTCCTCAAGGCGGAGGAGAACGGCCAGCTCTACGACTACGTCAAGGTCACCGACCGCGGCATCCCGGGGGGCGCCGCCCAGATCCTCCGGATGCCCCTGGACAGCGGCAAGGAGCTGTCCTCCCTTGAACTGAGGACCCTCTCCAACGACGTGGTCATCGGATTGATGGCCATCACATTGGAAATGTGACGGAAAATCATTATATTTGCCCGGTTTTTACGGGACCTTTCCGCACAGATTCAATGTAAACTTTTAAATATCATCCAATTATGCCCAAGATCGATTTAAGCAAGTACGGTATCAAGGGAGTGACAGAGATCCTCTACAAGCCTACTTACGAAGTGCTATACATCGAAGAGACCAGGCCCGGCCTCGAAGGCTATGACAAAGGCCAGGTGACCGAGCTCGGCGCCATCAACGTGATGACCGGCATCTTCACCGGCCGTTCCCCCAAAGACAAATACATTGTCTATGA
>JAEEGL015057881.1_pt1 | contig 17099 bp, 11 predicted proteins | sample 9134231 | NCBI WGS metagenome assembly JAEEGL01 (sample SAMN16246548, study PRJNA631951) | gut metagenome | biome: gut microbiome; feature: rumen; material: fiber-attached | host: Bos | place: Iran: Karaj | collected 2018-10
ATGATACTCTTCTCGCCATTCATCCTTATGTTCTCTTACACCAAGAGATATAAGAAGGTTCTATACGATATCATGATCCCGGTTGTCGGTTTCATCGTACTCTTCATCATTGTCCTCGAAGGTGTATATCATGTTCTCTGTATACTTCCGGGAATCACGCTGGGATAGCATATCATACAACAATTAATTGTTCGTATCGTTTTTATTATAAAATAAGGCTTCAGCACAGTCCCACAACAGGAACTAAGCTGAAGCCTTTTTATTATTTTCTTTTCAATCCAAATAATACTCTTATATATCTTGTCTTATCGATCAGAAAACAGATTCCGTATACAACCGGATATGTGATCACAACCGTGAGGATATAATTCAGCTCACATCCGACTCCTGCCCTCCCCAGAAAATACTGGCACAGCACTACCACCGGAAAGTGGGCGATATAAAATACATATGACAGTCTTGCATTGAATTCAGTCACCTTATTTGATCGGTCCAGATGATCATGCCCGATAATTATAAGTGCAGTTATACCGAATATAAACGCCAGATAATTGCAGACAGTATTTAGTGTCTCGTATTTTCCGATAAATATGAACAGTACAACGTTAGCTGCCGCGACGATCAGGAATACTACTGTACAAACCCACTTCAGCCCCGAAAGTCTCTTCACGAAGCCCTCATCACTGAATACAAAATATCCAAGAAGATACAAAGCAAGGAATGTGTATACCGGTTTTCCCGAAACCTTTATATCGAAGGTTGCAACTGCAAGAGCTGCCAGGATGATGCCGGCAACTTTTTTTCCAACACCACTTTTCGTTCTTTCTACAATCAAGATCACCGCACACGATAGCAGCGACACAACTATCAGCACTGCAAGAAACCAGAAATGTCCGAGAGTAAAGCCTCCGTCATATCCGGTGAGGTCAGTGAACTTTGTAAAGAAAACCTCGTAATGACTGAAGAAGCTGCCCTTATATCCGTTATGTGTCAGATCTGCCACATAGCTCAGTATCGGATTGATAAAGAGTATTCCGAAAACAAGAGGTACTCCCAGGCGCACAAACCTTTCTTTTATAAAAGTCTTATAACCTCTCTTCTGCAGTGAAAACCTCGAAGAAACTCCCGCCAGCAGAAACATCAGCGGCATAAACCACGGATTGATGAAGGAAACTATCGCTGCAATCACCTTCACCGGCTTAAAGAAGATATAGTTTGCTTCCTCCCAGGTATTATATGCTATAGCTGCATGGAACAGTATCAGAAGCGACACCGTGATCCATCTCAGATTGTCTATATAATGTATACGTCTATTCAATTTCTTTCCCTCATATAAACACTACCGCTCTTTAACAGCCGCATCTGTCCGTCTCATTCTGAACAACACTATCATTGCCATTATTCTAACGCCTGACCATCATTTTCTTTGACTATATTCTTCACCCACACGCCCTTCTTTATGAGGATGAATCCGATCAGACACTTCAGAAGATCGGCCACATGTACCAATGCAAATATAACAACAACATGAAGCGATGTAAAGTGTGTAAGTATATAAGCTGTCGGAACAGAGATCACAAGCATAAATACACTGTCAAACAGGAAGGTGATAATAGTCTTGCCGCCCGATCTGAGAGTAAAATAAGTACAGTGAAGGAAAGCATCCTTCGTCATGGTGATCGACTGAACCGTGATAAAGAGCGTTGCGATATGCTTCGCCTGCAGATTTGTATTATAAATCTTAGGGAACAGTCCCGCCGTAGCAAACATGATACTTCCCATAAAAAGTGCACATATCATACCGCAGACCGTAAGCTTCCTCGCCCAGTCCTTCGCCTTCTCAGTCTCGCCTGCGCCCAGCGCCTGGCCGACAAGTATCGCAACAGCGTCACCCATGGCAATAAAAGCAACGTTAAATATGTTATTGACTGTATTTGCAATATTCTGCCCTGCTACAACATTAAGTCCGCGGGCACTGTAGGCCCATGCAAGAAGCGCAACTCCCAGCGACCAGAGTGCCTCGTTTACAAGAATAGGCATGCCGGTCTTAAAGAACTTCTGCGCCAGATTTGCCGGCACCTTCATCGTGCTGTATATGCCGTTGAAATACGGATGCTGCTGTTTATGCCTCATTGAATAAACGATGATGACGGTCATTTCCACATATCTTGAAAGCACTGTGGCTATCGCTGCACCAACAACTCCCAGCTTTGGAAAACCAAAATGGCCAAAGATAAGAATATAGTTAAACACAAGATTAACACACACTGCAGTAAGGCTCGCGATCATAGGCACACGTGTCTGTCCGCACTCTCTGAGGGTGCTTGCGTAAAGCTGAGTCAGCCATATAGCCGGCAGCGAAACAAGTATTACCCGGAGATAATTCACACCATATTTCTTGGCTGCAGCCAGATCGCCGCCATCCTTATTTCCGTTCAGATACATCTGTATCAGATCCGGCCCGATAGTCAGAAATACGACCAATGCAAACGCCACTATAGCAAGTCCCAGCCAGAACTTGTATCTAAAAGTATGTCTGATTCCCTCATCATCCTTATAGCCATAATACTGGGCGGTAAATATACCGACACCCGACATTCCTCCGAATATGCAGAGGAAGAAAATGAAAATTAGCTGGTTAACTATAGCCACGCCGGACATCTGCTCAGTTCCTATCTGACCAACCATGATATTATCCAGCAGACCTACCAGATTGGTTATACCGTTCTGTATCATGACAGGTATCGCTATACCGAGTACCATCTTATAAAAAGCTTTGTCTCCAAAATACCGTTTCAAGTTAAACCTCCTGATGTCAAAAACAAATAACAACCTAAAACTGTGACCGGTCTCTGCCGTCATGCGAATGATTATACAATGGATGATACAAAACAGCAACGGAGCTTTTGTATACTTATAGTATAATACGGATTACAGTATTCATAGTATCATCCAACCCGTAACATTCATAGTATAATCCAGGCCGATGCCCTCGCCAAAACAAATACATTGTAACAGCTTCCAAACTCTGATAAAATACGATTATGTTGTTATTCATATATGTATTTGTTATGACCTGTTATGATTATTGAATTTACTAAAAAGTTTATTTCTGAAGCAAAAAAGCTTATTAAAAGGATCATGTCCAGCGGCTATGGTAAGACCGCGGTAATCATGACCCTTCTTATCGTTATACTGAATATTCTCAGGATTTCCGAAGGCTTCTGCAATTTCTTCACAGCAAATATCATGCCTGTATTTTTAAATACCTATGGCAGATTCTCCGGAATCTTTCCGTTCTCGCTCGGCGAGGTTTTTATCATTATAGGCATCCTCCTTGTGATCGTCGCCGTTCTGGCCGCAGTCCTTCTGATCTTTTTTAGGAAGAAAAAGCCTTACACCCGGTTCTGCAGAATATTCTACAAAACCTTCCTGATGATCGTACTTTCTGCCGCTCTCATCATGACCATGAACTGCTCCATCCCTTACGGATGTTCCGAGCTGGAGATGAAAAAGCACGCAGGAAAATACAGTGTTCTCGAGCTGGAAGCACTGCGTAACTATCTCGTTGAAAAATGCAACGAATACGCAGCAAGCTTTCCGAGAGACGAATACGGCCGCCTTATCTACAACCCTGATATTGATGAACTAAACGAAGAAGCCCGCAGGGTAATGCACAAGCTGGCCAAGGATTTTCCGAGACTCTCCGGCTACTATCCGGACATGAAGCCGATCCTTAACTCGACTCTCATGTCCCAGAGCTACACTCTCGGTATATTCTTCCCGTTTACGCTTGAGTCAAATTACAACCCTAAGATGTATATTATGAACTACGCGGCAACCTTCTGTCACGAATACTCTCATCTTAAGGGCTATATGCAGGAGGATGAAGCGAACTTCATCGCATTCCTCGCCTGCCTTGAATCGGACGATCCATACTTTGTCTATTCCGGGTATCTGAGTGTACTCTTCTATGCCGATGACGCATACTGGGACAACCTTACCGGTGATGATATTGCGAGATACATCCAGCAGCCTGCCATCCTTGATGAGGTTTATACCGACGCCTGCTTCCTTACACCGGAAGCATGGAAGGAGGTCGAAGAGGCAGCTGTATTTGACACACAGGTTGTAAATGACGTTTCCACAGATTTTACGGAAAGCTATATGGAATACTACGGAATAGAGGACGGTATGGCAAGCTACGGCCGCGTCGCCGATCTGCTGCTGCAGTATTATGACGGAATACTGTATTAGTGTATTATCAATACTGCATAGATGCGACTCCGTCGCCTGCCCCCTCGTCTATCGACTCGGTGTCGAACATTCGCCAAATATCCGCTTCATCATGCAAGCATGATTCCGCGAATACTCGGCTCATTATCTACGCAAAAAAAAGAACCGGCCAGACCTTAAGTCTAACCGGTTCTTTTTAAGATACCCGCAGCTCCTTATCACTACATCGGTGAAAGAGGTTCGATCACCGGATCATGCCAGAGATCTTTTTTTCCGAATATCTTGTCGACCCTGTACAGAAAATACTGTGGGCCATTGCTGAAAATGTAATACATCTGCTTCTTTGTTTCAAGGATATAATGCACATCATCACACGCAAATCTCTTGATATAAGCAGACTTGACACCCTCGCTGATAGGGTCCATCTTATACTTCTTGACAGCCTGAGAAACATTCATAACCTTATCACACCTTCTATCCCTTTATACGTATAAATAGTTACATCTTCACGCATTTTTTTCCCTTAGGTATATTTTATGAAATTATCCACAAATTGTCACGCGTTTTTTGCGCTTTTTTACTACAGAAGTACAAATTTGTATATATTGAATAAAAAATATTTAATACAGCCTGATTATTTATGCATTAAATCTTGCCTGCTGACTTCTGATAAGTTCCTCATCTTCAAAATAGTTGATCCTCATCGCAGCCCTAACTTCAGAAAGTGTCTCCGCAGCAGCTTCTCTTGCAGCCTCTGTTCCCTTCTTAAGTATCTCATAGATAGCAGGGATGTCCTTCTCAAGCTCTTTTCTTCTGGCTCTTATCGGATCAAGCTCTCTATTGATGATATTCAGGAGAAGCTTCTTGCACTTAACGTCGCCGAGACCGCCTCTCATATAGTGCTCCTTCATCTCATCAAGATTCTTGTAATCCGGACAGAACTCAGCAAAATCAGAATCCTTTGCAAATGCATCAAGATAAGTAAATACAGCATTTCCCTCTACCTTACCAGGATCAGATATCTGGATGTGTGTAGGATCGGTATACATGCTCATAACCTTCTTCTTAACATCATCAGCTGTATCCGAAAGATAGATGCAGTTTCCAAGTGACTTACTCATCTTCGCCTTACCGTCAGTACCCGGAAGTCTTGAGCAGATTGTATTCTGCGGAATAAGAGCCTGTGGCTCAACAAGAACCTCACCGTAGGTTGAATTGAACTTTCTAACGATCTCCCTTGCCTGCTCGATCATCGGAAGCTGATCCTCACCTACAGGCACAACCGTCGCCTTAAATGCAGTGATGTCCGAGGTCTGGCTTACAGGATATGTAAAGAAGCCTGCAGGAATACTTGCCTCAAAGTTTCTCATCTGTATTTCAGCCTTAACGGTCGGGTTTCTCTCAAGTCTGGAAACCGTAACGAGATTCATATAATAAAATGTCAGCTCGGTCAGCTCTGTAACTGCCGACTGGATAAATATATTTGCTTTGTTTGGGTCAAGTCCGCATGACAGATAATCAAGTGCAACCTCGATGATGTTGTCCCTGATCTTGTCCGGATTGTCGAAGTTATCCGTAAGCGCCTGCGCATCCGCTATCATGATAAATATCTTATCAAATTCACCACTGTTCTGAAGCTCAACACGTCTCTTCAGAGAGCCTACGTAATGTCCGAGGTGAAGGCGGCCTGTCGGTCTGTCACCTGTAAGAATAATTTTGCTCATATATAAAAAACCTCCGTTTTTTCTCATAAATTCACACTACACTATATTAGTTTTTTGCTTGCAAAAAGTCAATATTTTTCGAAAGCACTGTCGAACACTACCGCGTTGTAAAGCTTCAACCGTCGAACACTACTGCGTTACAAAGCTTCAGCCGGTCGAAACCGACCGGCTGATTATATGTTTAGCTATTCTTCATTGTATCTCCTGCGTCTTCCTCTGAGGAACAGAAGCATCGCTCCGATAAGAAGTATTCCCACAGCTATAAGTGCAGTGGTATGTGTCTCTATTCCTGTAGGAATAACAGCCTCACGGGTGTTGGTAACCACGAGCAGCATATCCTGATTCTGCTTAAATTCGAACCTCATACTGTATGTCTTTTCTTCGACATCACCGAGCTTGAATAATGCTGTATAATCTTCTTTTTGCTCACTCACAGTAACAAACTTCGGAGCATCAGGTATGCATATCATAACGCTGTCACCATGCTTCATCTTAAAGCTGTCACCCGAGCGTATTTTCGCTGTCTGCTCTTCTCCGTTCTTACTCCATGCATATCCATCCTGATCCGCATCTTCGATAGTGATCGTGAAATCGAATTCCTGATCCTTATTTCCATGATTTCCATCAACTATCTTGGTGATCGTCAGGTAATTCTTCGTAGAATCCTCTTTAGTATTCTTAACACTGATCGTGTAGATAAAGTTTTCTGCTGTTTCTATTATACTGCCCTCACCCGGTCCGCTTATCATATCCGGCTCTCCGAGAGCAGAAATATAAAATACAATATACTCATCCAGCTTGGTATAGTTTGTCGGTGCCTTTGTTTCTTTCAGGAAATATGCTGTACCGTCTGTACCCGGACGAAGGACTCTTCCGCTGTTTCCGCCGCAGATATCGACCTTGCCGTTTACGGTAACAAGATCTTCAAATCCACTCATCGGATTCTTATTCATTTCCAAACCGCCAACAGTTGAATTAACCTGCTTATAGAGTGCAAAATGTGCTGAACTTAACGGTATATTACTAACGCCGTCCGTCTTCTGAAGCTTCAGATTGAACGGCTTGTTATAGATATCAACATATGCCGTTATACCATTCTCTCCGTTTTTCCACTTTGCCCAGTTTTTATCAGCCTCAACAGTATCTCCCCAGGAAGTTATGCCATCCTCGTATAACAGAGTAACGGTTTCATCACTGTTAACCTTAAACTTTAGCGTCTTCAGAAGACCGACATAGCCATCCGGAGCAGCCGTCTCTGTCAGAGTATATACCTCATCATTACTGAGGTTATACATCATTGTAACAGTTCCTTCCGAGTCAGAAGTATACTTTCCGATCACATTTCCGGCACTGTCGCTGAGTGTAAACTTACCATTCTTAAGTGGCGTCGTGCTGTTCCACTTGAAAAGCCTTACGGCTACACCACCCTTACGCGTATTTGTTACAGTATCTGTTCTGGTAGAGCCACCATCAGCTTCCTGCTTATATGATACTACATATTCATATTCCTTGACTGCTGTTTCTCCGTCAGGAGTTGCCTCCGCGGTTCTTTCAGCCTTCAGGTAAATACTATCCCCGCTCTCAAACGATGTTACCTCAGAGTAACCGGTAACCACTCCGTCCTTGTCAACGCTGATATTTCCGGTAAGCCTTACCTCTCTTACCTCATAGCCGTTAAAGTTAGTCCTTGTAGTACCATTTTTATTTCTCTTAAGTGACGTCCAGAAATAATAAGTAGAAGTGTCAGGAGAAGCAATCTCTCTGACCGATCCTTCTATCAGCTCCCCGTCAACATAAACCGCAACATAAATCGGATCATGAGCTACTGTAATATCGAGATCACTCCAGACCTTTTTAACAGTAAGTCCGTAACCCTTTTTATTGATTACTTCAAGCTGAGGATTAGATTCAGCAATAACCTTGCCGACATTATCTCCCTGTTCGAGATAATTACTGTATGATTTGATCTTATGTGATACTCCCTCGATTATTTCCTCGCCCACTACCATTTTATAGCTGTCAAGGCCGTATCCGCTGTTTATATCCTCGGTAACCATAAATACAGTACCTATCGGAAGACCCGGAACACATATCGTATAACCTGAAGGAATTCCCGAAATAGCACCGAAGCCCGATGTAGTAAAGCTTATATCGTTTAAGGTGTATCCATCAATTGCATTACCATTTTTAAGATCAGATATATTATCACGTGTATATTCGATCTGTGTCTGAATAAATCCGCCATCATCATGATTATGTGCACACAGATATTTTACAGCACCTTCGGATTTGACTACGTAGTAATTATACATGTCAACACGATTAAGGTCATCGATATCTTCTACATCAACAGATGACAGGTAGAGTCTGAAGCTGAACGTCGCAGGATCATCAGTTATTTCCTTACCATCCGCATCAACAAGCTTCTTCGTTATAAAAAGATCCTTGACAACATTGTCATTTACTACATTGTCAAATGAAATAGTTGGTCTGCTTTCTGCAGTAACAGACTCTGATGAATAGCTCTTCAGATTTCCGCAGATTTCGACTCTTTCTTCCGGTACAGCCTCGCCATTAATAAGAACATTTCCATATAAAGTGCTATCGACTGCACATTCAACGATCCTGTAGCTGATAGTTTCATCCGGGAATGAAATCTCTGCACTCTTCGTTGGATTTATAAAATAAATATTGTGGTACGCCTCAATATCTTTGAATCCCGGCGGTCTATACTTCTCAACAAAGGTTACAGGCTGCGTTGAATTCTGATAGCTTACCATGACATGTTCATCATCATTTCCGAGAAGGAATTCTTTTACCTCCTCAGGATTATCAGGATCCGGAGCTGTATAATATATCTGGAAAGGATACTCAAGAAAACTGGTATCAAGAAGCGCCGCTCCATTTCCTATAACATTCTTGGAAACAACAACCTGTCCCGGCTTGACAGACGCAATGTTAAAACGCATATGAAGATTCGACGCACCGGCTCCTCTTTCCATGTAGAATATTCTCATTGTATGCGTAGAATAATCCGCGAAAATATTCTCGCAGCCATAATTCGTCCCATCATCATCTTCAGTCTGGAAATACTGGAGCAGGAAGGTCTTTATTTCGTCATAACTTGGCTCTGCACCATTATGAGCCTCTTTATAACGTGTAGTATAATTATCTATAAAGACCTGTTTCAGAGTCGTTATTCCGGTCGTTACTCCCTGTCCATTAACCGTAGGATTAACCTTCACCTCACCGGTTTTGAAATTAACGCTTCCGGCAAGAGCCGAATGAATGCCGCCAAGATCTATCACAAGCTCACCGTCAACATAGAGCCAGAAATCATCATCTCCTGTGAATTCGAAGATGATATCATGTCCCCACGCATCAAGACCGCTGACAGTCTGGACAAAGGATGCCTCCAGCTCCATACCGTTATAATAGTTTGGTGAAGGGATATTGTATAGCTTTTCATATTTACGAGGATCATCCTCCGGCAACTCACCCTTTGTTCCTTCCTGATTGGTAAGTGCGCTGTATGTGTTTTTATGCAGTTTGGAAATCTCCTTACCGACTATATTATCATAAGGTAAGAATTGTCCATGCTTACGTGTTGCAGCATTACTGTTATCAGATGATCCAAGCTCTCTGTAAACCGTGAAATCTACGGCATTATGCACCCGACCCTTGGTGTCTGTGTATTGCGTTGTATCCTTATCTCCTCCCTGATCATTCTTCAGGGTTGCAAAATTCTGACAACTGTCAAATTCGAAATACCCACTGGACTCATATATACTCTTAATAAAAAGGCCATTTACTTCAACAGGCTCACTGTATAACGCTGCCAAGGATTCTCCTTTATGAGTTGTTATTTTTTTACCCGTCATAATAGGATATCCGTCATCACCTATATTAGTTGACAAAATACCGGCATCTGTAGTAGTTACTGCTCCTCCATCGTTACTTCCCAAATAATTGCTCATCGTCTCGCGCTTGTTAAAATCCTGCATCTTGATGGTGATACCGTAATCATAGTTATTAATGGTCTCAACCTTATGGAGACTTCCGCTCAGATTCAGCGATTCAAGTGTAGCAAAATAAAATGATGCCGAATTTGACTGTGAACATGGAATAAGCCTGCTGTTATCATCATTTGGTTTTAGACCTATATACGAATAATAATTATCATCCCATGCAATTATGTCACTGAAGAATTCACCGTTTCGACGTCCCGGCATATTGATACCGATAGTATCATCAGAAAGTACCTGCTCCCCGTTTCTCTGAGGTGCAATATACTTCTCAGAGCTCGGATTATATAACTCGTAATAATAGTTTACTTCCTTGGTAACCTTATCACGGTATTCGGTAAATACCCACTCAAGCGTATTTGTTCCATCTCCCAGCCAAAGGATCTTACCTGCGCTGGCATAGCATTTATGAAGAGTTCCATCATGATCAACCGCATATATATCATATCTTTTTGCTTGTTCATCCCAGATACGTGTATATACGATAACTCTTGCTCCATCCGGAACGTCCGAAACACTTACTCTGTCCGCCGAATAGATAATACCGCCTGTCTGAGAAACATCTGCAAAGTCAATAAGACTCAGATAGGTGTTCTTTGATATTCCTGCTGACATATCAAAATACGAATTCGAATTCTGTCCATCATCCTCCATCTTAAAGGTCACGTATTTATCATCATATTTCAGCTGGATCCTGTCTTTTTCTTTAAACAGTACCTGAAACTCGGCAGCGCCGGTATGATCATCTACGAGGATAAGCTTATCTCCACTTACCGCAAGATATTTAACGCCACTGTCTGTCTCGGCTGAAAGATTATATTTATCATCAGCTATACTGTGAAATGTCCATCTTGTCACTTCACTTTCATCATCTACGTATAGTGTTATACCCTCCTGCGATGCCGATTCATGTGCTATCACCTCAAGAAGTGCATGTACGCTGCCGCCTGCCATAAGCGCATAACCATACCTGCCGTCCGTATAATTCATTAGACCATATGTCTTTCCGTCGAGATCTGTATCACCTTCGTTATAATTGGCAGCAAAGGTCAGTGAAAACAGATAAACCTTTTCATTATTTGCACTTCCAACATGTGTATTGCCTTGTTCGTCTATAATATCCCCATTCGTATACTGTACGCTTGTCTGAAAAGCTATGTTATCTTTAACCTGCCAATAGTTCTGCTTTTTGGGATTTTTATTGTCATAAGACGGCGCACTTAAGTAAAACGAATCTTCGGAATGGACAGATTTTTTAACTGTGAAAATGTAATTATAGGTATCGTTTATTTGCGAACTGAAGCCAAAACTACCACCTGCCTTCTTCTGCATATACAAATAAACCTTTTCTTCATGTTCATCCAAATAATAGATATTGAATTGATTGTCTGTCCCCTCTATCTTTTTAAAATAATAAATTGTTGCTTCATCAGGATAAATTGTTGCTGATATCTTGCCTGACGATAAAACATGTGTAAAATATTTTGTCACACCCTTCGGATCAGATCTGTTGTTATAGATATAAAAGCCCTTTCCGTCAAGCTGATCGATAGAAGTCGCATTTGTTACCTCACCCGAAGCTATCTTAACTATCTCATACACACTGAAGCCGGTTGCATCAAAAGAAAGGCTTCCCTCTCTGACCTCAATATCTGTTATCTCCTCTTTCTCACCATCATCCTTTATGTGAAAGAGCCTGATATTCTCATCAGAAGATATTCTCGCATCAGTTATCTCAACCTTGATTGGAAGCTTTTCGGTAGGCTGGTATTCCTTCTTACCGACCTTGATGGTTATATCATATGCTGCAAGTGTTACATATTCCTCAGAAGCTTTTTCATTCTCAGAAATCTCGTCATCTGAGTCTGCATCATCCTTAGCACCTGATACATCAGCTATAGTCTCAGCATCGCCTGTTGTCGCTGCTTCCACATCAGCATCATTCATTGTTGCTGTTTCTGTATCAGCATCGCACATTGTTGCTGTTTCTGTATCCGTAGCGTTCATTGATGCATTTACATTATCAGCATTACGACTAAGCTCATCTGTATTGTCATCTGTATTGTCCTCCGGCTTATCTTCATCCGGGTTATTCTCCATATTTGTATCTGCATACTCATCCGTAACATCTATTACTTCAGCCTTTGCATTTTTAGGCATCATACCCTCGAGAGTGACTGTCTTATCAGGATCCTCATCGTCAGGATGCAGCTCAAAGTTTTTAAGCTTATACTCCGAGTCCGACTCTGTTGCAAATATATTAACCCCTGCGGTAACTATTGATGCAATCAGCATAAACAGACACATAATAAAGCTGATAATTCTCTTTTTTACTGTACCGTTATTCTTCGTAAAGTCATATCTCATTTTGGCTGCCTCCTTTCCTGATTTTTTCTCCCCGGTCATAGCTCCGCCGAAAAACAAACACTGCACTAATCCTCTTTTCTTTTTTTGTCAGCATTTTTCTTAAGAATGATGATCACAAATACAGCCGCTGCCGAAACTACCATTATCATAAGTGCCAGTCCGGTCCTTGTATCATCACCGGTCTTTGTAGTACTATCGTTAATTATTTCCGTAGTAGTAATCTCTGTAAGCTTCTCAACTGAATCGATAGTTGTATTTTCTGTTTTTGGTGTCATATCCTTAGTAGTAGACTCTGTTACAGCTTCTGATTTTTTTTCTGTTGTTTTTTCTGTTTTTTCCGTTGAGCTTTCTGTTGTTTTTCCTGTTGTTTTTTCCGTTGAACTTTCCGTTGTTTTTCCTGTTGTTTTTTCCGTTGTTTTTTCTGTTGTACCCTCTTTAACCGGTTTATTGGCAAACATGATCACTGAAGGCTTCTCATTATTACCAACATAATTAACCGACATATAGTAAATAAGCTCTGCCTTCTCATCGATAGACTGCTGTGATTCACCCGAATCCCAACCCTTATTCATCACGCTTATATGTATTTCATAAGCAGTATCATCGTAGAGAGTCTCCTCATTATCACCCTTTTCCTGGTACACACGATATGTATAATCACCGGGCTCTGTGAATGTAACAAAGAAGCTTCCTTCACCATCCTTAAGCTCTATACTGCTCTTTTCAGGCTGAGGATATTCGTCCTCTGTTCCGGCAATATTAATAACATACTTGCTCTGAGAAAGCTTGGTATCTCCGAGACACTCAAACGGTATTTCAACCCTTAACGGCTTGTACGCACCTTCAGCGCTGACTGTACGTGTTCCGTTAAGCACATAGCGACAAATAACTAAACAGGTAAATGCACATACAAGCATGACTGATAAAGCCCAGATGACTGTGCTTCTTCCTGCCGTATTAAGTTTTGATCTGTTTATTTTTTTCTTGATCATTTTCTCGCCTCAAAGCTTAATAAATATAGCAAAATACTATTAATCGATTTTGGGACACTGCCTCTGCACAGGTTGAAAGTGCAAGTATATGTCCGCTTTTCGGAACAGACTCGTCATACACTTCCGAACGTTCCCTTATCAAAAGCTCAATATTCTTTGCGTCATCTTTAAGAAATTCACTATCCTCAAACACATTGACCTTAGCCGCTGCAAAAACCTTAAGCTTATGCTCCGTTACATCCGTTCGCCCCACGAGAAGGATCCCGTCACTGTGTGAAGTCAGATAGCCCTCGTCAAGGTATTCGTCAAGCGCCCCAAACATCACACCATATTCCATATGATGTCCGTAAAGAATCGAGTATTTATCCGTAAAATCCTTGCTGTTTCTGCTATCCAGAAAAATACTTCCGGACAAAGCATATTCACCATAGGGATTGATATTCAAATATTTTGAATTATCCTTACCCTGCATGACCGGATAATCAATATTTGTACCGTCCAAGGTTATCCAGGCAACCATATCGTCCGTAATAGGACTGTCATCAGCTACATCCTGTCCGGTTTGTGGCTTATACTTCAGATAGCTGTCATCACTTGCCTTATTATATACATACCAGCTGTCATACAGACCGTAAATAACGATGAGAAACACCGCTATAAATAATATCAGCATGAGCTTCTCATAAAGGATATTCATTTTTATCCAGAACTTTCTCATTTGTTACTCTTCGTCGTGTTTTTTTCCTGAACGAACTGCAAAGAATATTATGCCTGCAACTACGATAACGCCAACGATGATCCATGGTATAACAGAAATAAGTATACCTGTAGGGATAACACCATCCTTACTATTCTTGAAACCAACTGTTTTGTCGGCATTCAGAATTCCTGAAGTACTGTCTATTGCGTTTATGTTATTATAGGTAACTGTATTTTCAGCAGATGAAGCAGTCGATGAGTATTTTTCCGCTTCCTCAGTAACCTCATATTCTACACCTGCCGGAAGTCCCTCTATCCTGATATATTGTCCGTGCTTGAGATAAACGACCAGTCCGGTCTTTAGAGTACTTCCAAATACCTGGATACCGTTCTCTGTATTTCCGTCTACGTCAGCCGGCTGTATAAGCTCAGAAGCATCGTAGGATGTAGCATCTGTTTTGACCGGCGATGCTTCATATCCGGTTGTATCGATGGTATAAAGGCTATCGTCTGTGATCGCAGAAGTTTGAGTAGCCGTGAGTTTTATAATCACCTTGAAGTATTTATCGATTGATCCCTGATTTCCTGTAACCTGCTTACCGGCTGTAAGATCATAGGATACATATGAATTTACGAACTTATCTGACTTTTTCGTTTCAGTACCATTCTGCGTTTGCCCCGCCGCTGTTGCTTCCGGTGCAGTATTTACAATCCCGCTGTAAAGCACGTAGCCTTGAAAAGCAAGCTTTCCATTATCATCCTGAATATATACATCCAGAGTTCTGTCAGATACAGTATCATTCTTAAACGGACTATCCTCTAACTGTGGCTTTTCTTTGATGATATATCTGTACACACCCGGATGAGTAAAGGTTACTCTTGAAATATCAATAGCAACTACATTCTTGGCGTATTTCACAACTGTACTGTTTTTGATCCCATCCGACTCTGTTCCTGCTATTGTCTCCTGGCCTGCAACAAACGTAGTTTTACCGTTATCTCCGATAATTATCTTACCTGCATCAGGCCCGGAAAATACTTTAAGCTGTCCTGATTGCACTGTCGGAGTTACCCCTTCACCTGACTCAACTGTAAAACTAAAAACAGCCGCAGGTATACTTGTATCCTGATCTACCACAAGATACTTATCAAATGATATTTTGTTTTTTACACCTGTTAAGGCCGAATATGCTGAAGCCGCGTACACCGGCACTGCCGTAAGCATAATAAGCATGACTCCGACTGTCAGTGTAGCGATCCTTCCTAAAAGTCTTCTTCTCTTCATCCTTCTGACTCCGTAAGAAAGAATACCTATATACCCCTTCTTCTCATAACAAAAACTACTTTTCCTTTAATGTTCTTTTTGGATACTGCGCCATAGCTACGGCTGTCGGTTATATCCGATCTGTAATCATTCAATATGAAATACGAATCCTTAGGAACCTCATACGGAAAGCCGACCAAAGCCCCTTCACCTGTTGTAGGATAAACGGCATCCTCAAATACGCCATATCCATTCACGGTAAGATTTCCTTCACTAAAATCAACTGTATTTCCTGGCAGGGCGACTATCCTTCCAAAACGTATCTTTCCGTCCTGCAGATAAGCCACCTCATCTCCCTGGTGAAGCTCGCCCCACCTGTAAATGATGCAAAGATCACCGTCCTTCAGCATAGGGTATCCGGAGTTGCCATGAACAATATAGATACCTATAACAAACGAACAAAGCGCCCATATAATAAGCGCTGTTACTCCTATCTTTATAAAGAACTCTGCCGCATATCTACCGGCTGATTTCTTCTTTTTCTTCCCGCTCTTCTTGCCGGAATCCCCGTCCTCTGCAGATACTCTGTTCTTCTCTGACGATTCATTCTCCGAAGATACTCTGCTCTTCTCCGACGATTCATTCTCCGAAGATACTCTGCTCTTCTCCGACGATTCATTATCTGAAGGCGGTGTTAATGTCGGATCATCCTCCGGCAATCCTGATATTTCCAACTTATCCATAACATCCTGCCTATGTGATTTTTTCTTCTCACAAGTCGATAAATTATGTTAACATATATGTTTTTTTATACTATAAATAGCCTTAAAAGTCAAATAATCCTTGTTAAATAAGGCTTCCGGTAATATCATAATGACATAGAGAAACTATTTCGGACAGAAAGGAGAAGGTTAATGAAAAATATAACATTTGATTCAGCAGATGGAAAAAGCAAGATTCAGGCTTATTGCTGGACGCCGGATGGGGAGGCGAAAGGGATTGTGCAGCTTATTCACGGTATGCAGGAGCATATCGGAAGATATACAGATTTTGCCGAGTATCTTGTGAGCAAAGGTTTTATCGTTGTCGCACATGATCAGCTCGGACACGGCAGAACCGCAGTAACCGAGGACCAGCTTGGATTCGTTGCAAAGGAACATCCTTCAGACACCCTTGTAAGAGATATTCACCGCCTTAGAACCGGTACCGAGAAGAAGTTCCCGGGTCTGCCTTATTTTATCTTCGGACACAGTATGGGCTCCTACCTTCTCAGAAAATACATCGCCAAATACGCTGACGGTCTTTCCGGCGTCATTATCTGCGGAACCGGTAATGAAAAGCCTGCCAAGGCTAAAGCCGGACTCGCTGTGATCGGTGCGCTCACCAAAAAATACGGCCCTTATCATAGAAGCCAGGCCGTAACCAAGATGATGTTTGGCGGCCCTTATAAGGAGTTTGATATGACCGGTACAGACCTTGGTAACAGCTGGCTGACCAAGGATGTTACGATAGTTCAAAAATACTACGATGACAAATATTGCTCTACACCTTTCACGCTGAACGGCTATAATGCACTTGTTTCTACCGTTATCTATGATGGGCAGAAAGCCGCATATACCGCTGTTCCGAAGGATCTTCCTATACTCATTGTATCAGGCGACAGAGATCCTGTGGGCAACTTCGGAAAAGGGCCAAAAGAGGTTTATGCGAACTATGTCAAGGCCGGTGTGACCGACATCGAGATCAGACTCTTCGAGGACGACCGCCACGAGATCCTGAACGAACTCGACCG
>JAEEGL015775603.1_pt1 | contig 17099 bp, 12 predicted proteins | sample 9134231 | NCBI WGS metagenome assembly JAEEGL01 (sample SAMN16246548, study PRJNA631951) | gut metagenome | biome: gut microbiome; feature: rumen; material: fiber-attached | host: Bos | place: Iran: Karaj | collected 2018-10
AAGAAAGAATATTGCCGAGTAGCCATCAATGACGAGGGCAACCTCACCATCGCCATTGAGAACAAGCAGGAACACAAGCATGAGGACAAGCATCACCACTACTTGCGCCGTGAGTTCAGCTATTCAAACTACGAGCAAAACTACATGCTGCCAGACGATGTGGTGAAAGACAAGATCTCAGCCAAGGTAGAGGACGGCATCCTGACGGTTGTCCTACCGAAGGTAGAAAAGGAGGAGAAGAAAGCTGCAAAGGCCATCGAGGTCTTGTAAGGCACACAAATTAAGATGCATAATAAAGAGGGCGTATTAAAGTAATGGTACGCCCTCTTTCGTGTCTGTCATTCATCAGTGTCGGCCTATCTTACAAAAGATACCTTCATATGTTTTTCCCTCATTTCTCGTCCTTTAGCAAAACCTCGTACAGCGACTGAATATCTTGTTTCAGTTTCTCAAATCCTTCGGACTTTTCAAGGGTGTTTTCATCCATGTACAGTCTTTTGTTGACTTCTATCATGACTGAGTTATATTTTACTGGCACAAGGAATGTCTTGCTGTTGGAGAAGGGGGTGTTAATACCAACCTTATAGCCTAAAGATTTAAAATATTGAACGATATTCCCTATAACAACCTTATTAGGACGAGTCTCATCGTCATTATATCCGATGCAAATATCAATATCTGGTGGATTCGAATTCAACAGATTAGGGACACTGGAGAAACTGTGACAGTCTATTAATAGTATATTTCCTCTCGCTTCAATTAGTTTTAATGATGCCTCGGTATGGAAATCTGAATAAAGCTTGAAAGCTGAACTTATTGAACTGAACGAACGAAATGTTTTACTGTATCTGTCTTCGTCTACCCACCTCGAATAAGAGATACCAAGACCTTCCTTTTCCAGAGGATCGTTAACCAATCGCTCTACATCACAGAATAACCGGCAATATGGGAAAACTACGGAGTCTATTTTCTCTCCTGTTTGATCTGGAATAAATAGTTCATCTGTGTAATAGTCAATAAGAAGACGTTCTTCATCATCCAGACCATTAAAACAGACTTTAGACTCTACAGGAAATGAAGTTGAAGAATGAGGAACATGTAGAAGCAAGCTATTATAACGCCTGTTATCGTAATTGCGAACATTGAAGAAATCGAATATTTCTTTTACTCCACAATGTAGATCATGTGCTTGAAGTGTTTTTTGCATTGGAACAACAAATCCGTATTGGAAAGACCATGCTCCCAACGGCCGGCCTGGCCCAAGATTAATCACTTTAAAGAAAATAGCTATGAATTGTTCATCTGACAGTTCAAAGCCCAATGCTTCTTCAAGGTGATGTTTTAATACGCGCAAAGCTACTTTAGATGCTGTTTCTTCCAATGAAGTAACTCCTTCGAAGTTATCAAGGAAAGTGTAGTAACGCAAGTTACCAAAGGGATGTCTTTCATCCCAAGTTAATTCTTTTTTCTTTTCCATTTTGCTGTTATTTAATCGTTATACATTAGGGGTACATTTTCAAATGTTGGGTATAACGACAAGTAACAACACTTACTTTTGGAAACAAGAAATCCTTACATGTCGCGATGCGAACACATAAGGAAATCTACAGTCTCTGAGCTTAAATGAGTTTTTGGCGTAAGCCCACATCTGCTTTTCAGCTCGCCACCGTGGCTCTTAGGGATTTCTCTATCCCAGGAACTCGGTTGGCACGCATAGACTTTGTCTTCGTTCTTCAAAACTCGGCCATCCATCCTGCACGGTGGCTCTCGCTGCTCCGAACGTTGTCTGCGTTCTTGATGTAAATTTCCGAATTGCTTCTTCAATTCAGGTGCAAAGTTACTACAATTTTTGTTTCATCACACTTTTACTAACAAAATTTATCACTATAAAATGCATATAATCCATAATCCCAATCCGTTATCAAAAATGATTGAGAATTCTTTTTGTCCCAAGCTTCCTTTAACTCTGCTGCAACATTGACGCAAATTGTGGTTATATCTTCCTGATCCATATCCTCCTGTATTCTCTCCTCGTCTATGTTTGCCATGAACCTCATCATAGCTATTAGCAATTCTTCTGAGTTCAGCAGCAAGGTCAAAGCTATACAAGTACTCTTCCGTAAACCCAATAATCTGCAATACAAGGCGAACCCCTGCCTCAGAGTAGATATAGGCAGTTGATATATCTCTGATGTTTTCTTTGACGTCATATACTGTTTTATTTCTTTTTAAAAATTGCTATAGCTTTTTCTGCATCATCTTTAGTTAGACCGGTAATAGGATCTGTGTGCACAAAACGTTGCTGTTGTTCTGGTAGGATGTCATCCATATCATCAACGATGACATAATGACTTATTTTATCCTTATGTAAGAAGAGCCATCCCTTGATTTCACATCCTCTTTCGTATAGAACATAATCATTATTTAGCTCGGAACACAACAATGATTCACTCAAATAGTCTGGCGTAATGTCTATTACCTTGCCGGGAAGACCTCTTTCCCTCCACATATCTTGAACTACTGAAAGCCCCATGTTTTTCCATGAGGAGGATATTACTATATTGGCTCCTGTTTCTGCAATGATCTTTTCTAAACAGGCTACTGTTTTAGGATCAAATGGCACACCATATTTATCTGATGGTTTCTTTCTCTCCCACCATTGGGGATTCAATACACCGTCAATGTCCAAAAATAATATCTTATGTTTACTCATCCAGTCTTCATCTTATGTTTCATGATGCAAAAAGAAAAAACTACCTTCTTCTCAAACTTTTAAAATGGTCGATAATAATCTTTAGATAATTCATCCTCTTCTCGGGCCGATTAGGTGATGGTACCCCCTTTTCTTTGTCAATCATTTGTTGTTGGAATCTAACAAAATCCCTCCAATTGCCGCGAAATGCAGACTCTTCCAGTTCAAGCAGTTTTTGAGCTTCTTCTGTAAGCTTTGACTTACAATAATCGAACCAATAATATGATTTCTGTGCACGTCTTTCAACATTCCAATAATAGGTGTCAAGTTCCCCCATCTCATAATAATAGCAGCACATTCTAAAGCACCTAGCTGCCTCAAGGTAGTTCTTATTCTTTTTTGCTTCCATTCCTTCTTCGTAGCAGCCTAGGATTCCATATGCGTCCTGCATAATTGAAGTATTGTTTTAACTGTTTGAAATTCTATTACTAATTCTCAATATCAAAGATACCCACCTTCATTTTTCTTTGTTAGGTAGGATGTGGTCTTTTCTTTGCAGATATGAAACAACGGATTCCCAGTTAGGAAACTCCCCTGATCCGAACTTAATCCATTCTCCCTTAAAACTACTTGCACCGTTCCATCCGCTATCGTCTATGAGATAATCACCATTGATTAGATCTTTCCTGTGAGTCAAGATAATGCGTTTAAAGAATGTGTCACCGAAGTGTTTTTCAGCCCAAATACGTTTGTCACCCCATGCGGATGGATTCTTCCATGGTGCCGTCGATAGAATGAACACTTCATAATGTTGGCATAATGATTTCACAGCCTCGATAGCGCCAGGCATAGGGTCCATCATGGAGAAGAATCCCGGGATATCTTGATAGTGACCTTCATACTGCCTTTTGGTCATTTCGTCTATGTACTTTAATGCTGAGTTATACTGCACCAACACACCATCCATGTCAAAAAATATTGTTTTCATACATTGTTATTCTGTATTTCTTCATATTTACTCACGCTAATGATTTTCTCTTCAATGCTCTCATCGATCATGAAGCATTGGCTACTATCAATCATGGCGAAATTGTCAAACTCCAGTTTGTCGTAATCTTTGTTCAGTTTTGAGTGCCCAAAAACCTGAAACACTTTGTTCAGACCATATGCTTTGGGAGCATAGGGTATGGCATGTTCCTCAATGTCAGCCCACAGCACGCTGCCAGTCTTCTCTCCGAACCATGAACGGTATTTTCCTACAACCGCCAGCATATCCTGACCTTTGCCGTCATCATCCAACAGATTAATTCTTTCGATGATTTCCGGGTCAGCTACGGAAATCTTGTTGTCAAACAGATTCCATAAGTTTTGGCATATAAGCCGCTATTTTAAAAAGGCAAACCATTTACACCTTCAGAATCTAAGGGTTCAATACTCTCAGGCATGGGTGGAAAAGTGGATAGATGCTCATCAACAGGTTTCGCATTTGTTGAAATTGTCTGAGAATCAGCATTTCCACGAATCACGCGATAAGCTCTGAAGTCATTATACCAGCGTCCATTAAATTCATGAGCATCGATATCAAACTGTATGGTGATATCTTCACCATTTTGGATATTCAATTGTTTTATCCGGTCCTCACCAAAGACCGTGAAAGCACAATGTCGAGGATAATCCCCTGGCACTTCCATCACATACTCTTGCTTCATCCAGTTATTACCAGTCTTGGAAGATGTTCCACTTTTCGCCTCTAGTACGGCTATTATTCTACCTGACAGTTCCATATTTAAAAGTATTTTGTGCAAAGATACTGCAGGATTGCGAATTCTATGTTCGTCTTTCACATGTGTTTTTTATTTCCCTAAAAAATCCTTTAAGGTGATTGTCGTTATACCAAGCCCTTTGGCTCTTGTAAGTAATATATTATCTGATGATAACAAAATAGGATTCTCTTCTTTGTATTTTAATGCAACAGAAAGAATAAGGCAATCAGGATTTGTTTTGTCAAACCCGCTTGGTAAAAGATTAACACTGCCTTCTTCCATCTTGGAAAAATGATTTGTGAAAGCCTTGGAAATATTCTTCGCAGCCACATTAAGTGATTTTTTATCGATGGACTCTTTTAACTTTAATTTGTCCAGTTCTTCCAAAACTGTCGAAGGTACGATGGTCTTGTATTGATGGCCTATTTTATTAATTATATCTGGGCAATTAACAAAGACATTAGTGTCAATAATATAAATGTTTTCTTTCCCAGAAACCAACTCATTACGTTTTCGCTCAAACTTGCTTGGATCCAATTTCCCAACAACAGAAAGACTTATACTACCAGATGATATTGTTTTCCTTTCATTAAAAGAAATGAACTTGTCTTTTTGAATTTTAAGAAGATAACGTCTTATTCTTTCCGACATGTCGTAGGACATAATCTCCTGATCTGCTATAATAATAGTGCTGTATTTCGCACGCGAAGTAGCCACATTAAATAGATTGTCGTCTAGAGAATATTGCTCTGATGCTTTTGGAATAATATAAATACAATAATCAACTGTCAATCCTTGAACACTATCTACAGTTTCGACAAGGAGGTTTTTATTCTTTTCATATCCCTTAAGATTTAGGGTAAAGTGCTTTTGCAAGCCTTTAATTGTGTCAATGAATTTTGAAAGAACCGCGATTTTGGCATCAGGTGCCTTCAGCAATATTTCGCTGACAATATCTAACGCTGTGTTGTTTATAATCGCTGATGTTTTTTCTCCGACACCGAGTTTTGCGTTAACAAGAGACGGTCCTCCTTCATTATCAATTTGCTGCATCTGTATAGGAACCTTTTGTTCTTTAGAAACAGATTTCAAATTACTATTATAAAACAGACTAGTAAATTCAGCTGCACGTTTGGTCAATCGAAAAGTATCGTTAAAAAAATAAGAAGGATAATTGAAATTTGAACATAATGTGTTAAATCCACTAATAATATCATTCCACTTGAAACGACTAATAATATCATTATTTGTCTTTATTATAGGTGGTAACTGTTTTTGGTCTCCTATCCATATTATTTTTCTACCTAATTTAAATGTAGCAGCAATCATTGGCAATAACGCCTGACTGGCTTCATCCATCAATACATAATCGAATGGAACTTCTTCAGCATTTACAGCCCAGCCGCTGGAGATGTAAAAAGAAGCCAGAGTTAAATAGCCATTAGCAGAAAAACAACTGTTATCATCAACCGGAAGCAGTCCTGGTAATTCTACAGATTCATCAACCGTTAAACTTGTTTTTAAGACCTTACCCTTTGCCACATATGGTTGTAAGTCATCTTTTTCGGCTAATTCCATTAGAGCTCTATTAGTCAATGCAGTTACTAATACACTTTTATCTTGCTTTAGAAGTTGGGCCGTCAATTGTGCCATTCGATATGTCTTTCCTGTTCCCGGAGGTCCTTGAATAGCAATTCCATCACTTGATGAGAAACTATCTCGGATAAGTTCATTCAGATTTGATTCCTTACTAACATTTTGTGGCGACCATAAATCCTTATTTAATTCGTCATAATCCAAAATGGTATTAACTTTATCAAACCGCGAGTCAGCGACAATATCCCTTAGATTCAATATATACTGCATTGGTGGCATTTGTGGGCCAAAAGCAATGAGGGGTTTCTCCCGTTGAAGTAATTTCGCAAATTCATAAGAAATATGATTGACTCCGATTAAACACATACCAGGCTCATCCGCTTTGCTTAGCCAAACACAATGTGCTTCAGAATAATCACTCTGATAATTTTTACACAAATGAGCCCATGTATAATCTCCCCAACAACGAAATTTCGCCATGTCTCCGCAAAAATATACAGCTGTCCAAAATGAATTTTTACGAGGCATGTTCTCATTTTCACGGATTTTGAAAATAGCCATATCTCCTTCTATTTTCAAAAATGGACCCGTAAACACTTTTCCCTCGCTTTTTAACACTAATGCTTTCGTGTTTATCAGCTGGTCAAAATCTTTTTTTATCTTTTCGAATTCCGTATTTAAGAAATTCAAATAGTCTTGACGCTTGTATTTCATAATTCAATAATCTTGTGAATCGAAGTCATTTTGCTTCTTATGATTTTTATTATACATTTCTTTGATTGATTCAGCTTTTTCAGATAAATTAAAGCTAGAAAAATCAAAAGTAATTTGCTTAAAGTAGTGTAGAGCTTCAGAAAGAGCGCCAACACGTTCTTCCAAATCTAAGTTTTCAGTACTGAAAGAGAGACCGATACTCGGTTGGTTTTCTATCAGGTATTTGGGTTCTAATTCAAATATATCATCTCCCCGATAAATAAACAACTTTGCTCCATCCATCAGATAATCCCATTCGTTGGGGTTGATGTGGAACTTAACATCATGTTTTTTATAGCTCTTCAAAACTATCGACATTTTGTTTCCTTGATCATCTACTATCTGGAATGTCGAATATATATCACCTTTAGTAAATCCTTCTGGATATATCCAATTAGGATATATTTCCATCAGTTTTCTTTGCGCTTCTAATTGCGCATTAATTTTGGTGTCCGTATCTATATCAGGCCCACCACTTGCCTCCATTTCTACATTATCTCTTTTATCTCGAGACTTGTTTCCCAGGTTCTTCAGTTCTTCCCTTAACCTTTTGTTTTCTTCTTCTAATCTTTTATTATTTTCTTCAAGGTCTTTATTAGATTCTTTAAGTTCTTCCCATTCCTCTTTCGATACAGCTTGCTTTCCTTTAAAACATAATTCAAAGAAATCATCAGAGTAAAAGTGTATCTTGGAATCACTTACAAGTTGACTCAATATCTCTTGCCTATCAATATTGGCATTTATATATATGTGTCTGTTAGGAGTTTCAAAATAATTGCCCTCCTCAAAATCTGCTAATCGCACTTTCTCATATTCAAAATATCTCGGAATGAGACCTTTATATAACCGTATTTCTGGTTTTCCTGTTTTCTGACGCCATGAATCATATTCATGATCATTAAAATCTGTCCAATTTTGCTCAAGTTTTGCAACATCCGTTTCCACGGAAAGTCCATTTCTTCCATTACGTAGGGCCTTGAATGCCTCTTTCTGATTTTCACCAGTAAAGGGTCGAATTAAAGAATCTTTAACGGATAAGAAATGTAGCATCTTATTTATTGCCAATGCATTGGACAAAAGATCTTCTATCTCTGTGCAAGGTTCGTCATTAATAAAATGTTTTCGTAAAGTAACTACTGCATTTTCTGAGCCCTTTACGCCATTCCTTTTTAGATAATTCTTTTTATCATCTGTATCTGCCCATTTTTCAATACTAGGCAATAATAGTCCATCTTCTATAAGAATATATTCAATAGAGAAAAATTTATCTATTATATACTTATTAATTCTGTATGTAAATGGCGAGTTCTTTATATCAATGTCATTTTCATATAAGAAGTCGAACATTTCTTTAACAAATACAAAATCAACCGAATTTAAGTCTATACTTATAACCCATGAAGAGGTATAGGCCATTACCCCACGATAATAATATACATAAAACAGATATTGCAAAGCATTGCCTCCTGCATCATATGGCCATTCACCAGGCTTTAATCCTAGAAGATTCTCTAATTCGACTACAATCTTTTTAGGGGTAAACTGGTGAACTACAAAGAATTTGTCTAATATATTTTTCTTTTCAAATAGATTCTTAATAATATCTATTGAATTCGATTGGACTTTATATAGAGGCAGAAGTTTGGCCAATGACATTGTCAATCTCTTTTCTTTTCCATCTTGATTGTATTTACATACGACATCATCACTTGTAGAGAAAGTTATTATACATTGGCCTTTATAATATATCTTTGAAGATAGTTCTGATGGTGTTTCTAGTGTTGAAACAGCAAGCTGTAGAACACGGTATTCCCAAGAATCTTCCATGTATCTTTTTTCATCATACAAATCAATCCTACTAATTTGTTCGAGATAGTATTTTTTTGTATCAATACCCGACTTTTCAACAATATCTATGAGACTATTGTATTTTTCATCTGCTTTAAAAGCGTCAATCAGCTTTCTTGTATAGTTTTCGTCTGTCCATGGATAGAAAGAATAAATATCGTTTATAGAAACATTGAATGACCCTTTAAGCATGTTTTCCCAAACGTATCTATTTTCGTCGTTAATGAGCAAATCATCAAGTTCTTCCGAATACTCGTCCTTATTTACCATATATGGTCTAATCCAACTAGGAGCATCTTCTCTATATGGCAACATATTGCCTATAGGAACATAATTATTCTCAGTATTCTTGAATATGATTAGAGATTTTTTATCAGAATCGTCAATCTTTAGTTTCTTTATAACTCCTAGCAGATTCGTTTTTTCTGTTTTTAACAATGTAGATTCTGCAAGTTGCTGACGACAAAGGTTAGGTATCACATAAGATAAGAAATAATCGTAATCTTGATCATAAAATTCTTCTGGAATTTCAGTTAATCGTTGTTGACTTTCAATCAATTCATGATGATTCTTTTTAGATAACAAATGAGCTTTAACAAAAGCATTGGCAATGTCGATTTCAAGTCCACGATATGCGCCACAATTGTCATATTCCCAGATGATAGAATCGCATTTAATAAACTTTTTAAATTGGTTATTTATTAAATCAAATATATCATTACTTGTTAGTTTAGGAAGATATGAATGTATAAAATTCTCTGAAGTTATAATTTCATCGGAACATATGATACCAAGCTTGTTTAAAATCGGTTTGACCGAAGCAAAAAAATCCTTTAAAATGATGTAATGAGAATTGTCGGCAACAAAATTGCATGATCTGTATTCATCTCCAAATTTTATGAAAGGAACGGTTTTTATGACATCCAGGCATTTTTCCTCGTGTTTTTCTAACCACTCGAGAAAAACGCCCTGCTCTTGCCGGGTAGCAGAAATATACCAGTTGTTTATAATTTCAGAATCTATTAAATGAGGAACCACATCATTGATTCTTAATTTTTCTATTAGTTCAAATATTTCACTTTCGAGTATTTCGTAATCAATTTCTGTTGAAGGTAATTTCTTGTTTGTATCAAGTATTTTACAAAATAATCCTTCTCCAATAATGTTAGATAGCCCTGTCTTATCTAAGATTATTTCACTTTGTTTTACAAGAACTCCTTGTGAATTTAGAACGAAACAGATATTGTTAAGGGCATTCTTATATGACTCATTAAATGAACGAGCCAATTGATTTGTTTCATTATTAGTCTCATCAAAGTACTTTGTCTTTAGTATGTTAAGGGCATTGTGTTCTTTATTCGAACATAATGTTGCACACCACTCAACAAGTTTTTCTCCCAACATATGCATCAAAAAAATATTCCATGAATTATCTCCCAAAACATGTTGTCTTTCTGAGTCCAATAAAAAATTGGCATTTACAAAAAATGGGAACTTAAAATCTTGCACAATTGTTGGCAAATATGCATACAAAGATACGGCTTGGCATTTTTTATCAGGTTCTATACCCATATCTTTTACTGGAACAGCAAAAGATATTGTGGTTCTTCGGCTATAAGCAATTTTTGGTGGAATCTCTTCTAATTCTTGATTCTTTGTATTGACAAAGGTTGATTCTACAATGTCTCCAGTTCCTTCGTCTCTTTTTTCTTTTATTCTAATGTCTATATTCTTTTTTTCAAATGTCTTATTATCAACATCAATATGGTAATCAAAACGCTCGAATTCTTCAACCTTATTCGAACAAAACGAATTTTTAAGAACAATCTTGCTGCCTTCAATATCTCTTTGAATCGTCATGCCGGACATAGTAATGCGGTTCGTATTACGCAGGAACAACATGAACTTTGGCTCTTTAAGAACTGATAGTATTTGTTCTTTATATCCATTTTCACCATCAACTGAGTAGGGCTTAAGTTTCAATGCAATTGAAACATTGTGACGGCCAAGGAGATTTTCTAAATCATCACTTAATGAGTCTATCCAAATGGGTTTCAATTGCCAAGGTATAGTTTTATTTCCTTCAAATCTTCTTTTTTCGTAGTCGTATAATTCGCAAAAATCGTTTATCTCTTTAGATGTTTGCAGATTATTTACAAAAGAATAGTACTTTATAAAATCAATATATAGAGGATAGTTTCTGTCAAACTTAAACTGATAGCCACCCGACTTTATTGTTACCTCTTCAGAATCTTTAAAAACTGACTTGAAACCAATTCCTTTGTAACCAGTCTTGTTTTCGTTTTCTCTTTTTGTTCCATTAGCAGATGACGTTATAGCTTCAAAATCTTCTTTACTAAAACTATATCCATTATGACAAAAAACAAGATATTTATCTGTCAGGGTTACATAAACAGAAACACCTTTCTCAGCAGAAGCATCGTCAGCATTCTGAATAAGTTCGAAAAACATCCTGTCTTTTGTAATATTATTATTTGTCTCGAATTCAGCAAGAGTCTTTGATAGTGCCAAATTGGCGGCTGGATCTGTTAGTTTCTTGAATGTTCTGTCCACATCAAGTCTAAATGGGTTTTCACACTCATGAATGTTATTTGCGACAAATTGGAAAAGTTGATGTCTTTCAATTCTTTTTTCAATAGGAAAAAGATCTATTTCCGTAAGATAATATTCCCCTACTTTCACCTTATTTTTTTGGGGAACTATTGCTCTTAGATTATATCCAAAATATGGATCGACAAGAAGGGCTCCTTTATTATCCCCTAAAGAATACAGATTCTCTAAAAAGGTATAATTTCCCATCTTTTTTGCTCTGCCTACAAAGACATTGCTTTTTATATTACACAATTGAAGTAAACTTATTAAGTCAAGTTTATATAATTCTTCGTTATATGGTATGGGATTCAGATACTTAGTGCTAAATTGCAGTTCCCCATCTTCGAGCCCTAAGTACACGACCTTTAATACTTCTCCTTCAAAAACGATATCAGAGGGAGATTCTATAACGTTGTAATTAAGTTCTTCCTTTTTTATATTTCCAATTAGTCCTTGGATGCTGATTTTAACTTCGTTTGTTTTAACTGAGACAACTTCGGCCTCGAAAATTTCTCCTCTTTCACATTGGGAAATAAAAGATTGAACTAATGACGCCTGCTCATTATTATCTTTTATCTCGTCTAGCAAGAAATGAGATAAAAATATAAAATCATCTGAGATACGTTTTATGGCAGCTGTTACATATTGCCCCGGCTTAATTGTTATAACCCCATTTTCAATACCATACTTTATCTCTTCTCGAGGTAAAAAAACCTTTGAATTAGTATCTTCTAATTGGATGTATACTCCATATGATCTTATATCAAGGGCTATTCCCTTAACTATGTCGTTCTCCTTATAATTCATTCTTTGTTTAGGTTAATAGGTCTTTATAAACTAAGATTACTTCTAACAGTGTGTTTAAGCGATTCTATAGCATTTATCACACCTTCGAATGACTCTTCATGTAGCCAGATGAGATATAAGTACTCATAATACCATTCAGATTGTTTTACCACATTGTTATAAACACTATGCTTTGTTGAACCTTCTTCCAATTTAAATGTGTTAACTTCACCATTAGATTGTAAAGGCATACCGATATTAATCAACTGCTTTCGATAGTCACGGATGCTTTTCTCTTCATTATCAGGCGAACGATGGCTTGAGTCATTCCTTACCTTACGAAGATAATCCAATACGGTATTAGTGTTATAATCCATAGTAAACTCTGCTTTGAATGCCCATAATTTTACATTATATGCAATACCTCCCAATGAGTTAGTTTTGTCTGAGATATATGCCGTTGGATTATACTTTTTAATATGTTCAATGATTTGATCTAAAGTATCTTCCTTTTTATCATAGAAATAATTCAACAGCATCTCTGCCTGCAAATGAGCATATCTGCAAAACTCATCGAAGCTTATAGCATGATACCTCGTTCCATACCGGAAACGCATCATTTCCCTATTGTCAGATATGAGCTGTGCTCTAACTTCTGGTTCTTGTATGAATGAATAATCTATTATTGACTTTTGATTATCAACATAATAATCTAAACCGAGATATTTTTCAATGTGCTCTATTCTTTTGTCTGAAGATAAAGCACTATTTGCGGAAGTCCCTATTCCTAAGGCCCTTCGCAATTCAGTATCAAACTCTGGATTTTGTTTCGAGAGTTGCACTATCTTGTTTATCGTAGTCTTTAATTTCTCATCCATCTTGTATATTGATTAAAGAGTCCAATTCATTATTCAGTTCGTCAATGTCCACAGGAGCAGGTGGTGGAACAGTGACCTTGTCCAACCGATGAATCAACCAGAAAGTCTTATCTTTCGCATCACGACAAAGAGAAATGGCAAGTTTATCTTTTGCATTCTCTTCTTCAGGTTTTATACTTTTATTCACAGATGCGATAAGCGCATTACCAGCAAAGTTGAAGACTGCATATCTATGTGGTGGAGCACTAACTTCCACAATCTTCTCTGGGTCATCTTTGTCTTGCTCTTTACGAATAATTGGCTTTGACCACAAAATGGCGACCTCCGTATTATTATTTTTCTCAAATTCCAATAGAGGTGTGGTCTCAACATAAGTAACATTCTTATCGGTTGTTTTATTAGGGTCATTATCCCGGGCAACCAACTTTTGGAATTTTCCATACAAACGAAGATATACAGAATCTTCCTCGCCTTTCACCATCTTCAGATACATCAGTTTGCCATCAATGACATTTATCAAATCAGGATTGCCTTTCTTGACATGACCTTTTTCAGTCTTGTATTTTGGCAGGAACTTAGCATAAGCTGCACCATATCCATATCTATCCCATATATACAGTATATCTCTGATTTCACGAACATATTTCTGGGTAACATTAAGTTTGTCACTGACAATTAAGCCTGTAACTTCCTGACGTGAACCACGTTTTTGCAAACGAGTTTTCTTTGAGTTAATTTTAAATCCTTGCTCTGTGATGATACGTTCCAATTCTTTTCTGAACTCTCCGGTCTCTTGATAAACATAATGCATTGAGCTAAACGTAATATCATCAGCATACCTGGAATAGCGAAGACCAAAACGTTTTGCAAGACCTGCTAGACGACGATCTAGATTATCACAAATCATGTTCGTGATAATGGGTGATGTAGGTGCTCCTTGGGGAAGAACATAATATGCCTTTTGGCTTCCATCGCCTTCTTCTCGAATCTCTCGCATTGAACACAGGCCTGCAAGCAAGCTGGCAATTTGCACGGGGAATTTAAATGGCTTCAATTGCAGGCGTTTCCAAACACGAGGTTGCTCAATGCTAGGGAAGAAATCTTTCAAATCGATGTTGAAGACATAGTTTTGCCCTTTATGAATATTAGCATTCGTCACAACAGAGCGGCCTTCCGTGAACCCCATTGCATAGTCTGAGGGAGTATATAAAGCTTTCAACAATTCGTTAACGGCTGAAAGCATCATCATAAAACTTCTGTTTCGTGGAGCTGTTATCAGCCTGAAACCACCAGATTTCTTCTTTATCTTGAATTGTTGATATCGATGAAACACATGGTTGGGATTGCAATAGTAGTGCAAGTGTTTCATCGTAAATGGATGGAACTCATCAAGAATACCCATCTCTACTAACTCAGCCTGCTTGATGCGGTTAAGTAGAGTGAGAAGGTCTTCTTTTGTCTGCATCTGGGATGCTTGTTGTGCAATGATTGTTCTATCCATTTTCTAATAAATTTGAAAAGCGATCTTTGATTGTATCTGTAACCTGAAACTTCTTTTCTTTATGTAAGATAAGATATAAAAAGATAATACCTTAATGAAAAGACAATAACAAGTACGCATGTACTGAAGTTAACGTTAACGTACTGACTTTGTTATCTCCAGGTCTCCGAAGAGGAAGGAGACACCTTGCGAATCTGTTCCCGAAAGAACAGGGCTTGCGCCACGCAGGGCGAAATTCAAAATGCCGTTTCAGTTTCCAGACTTGTCAAAGACCGCTTTGTTTTTATTTCTGGAACAAAGGTACGAACTATCTTCGAGGCCTATGTTCGTAAGTCAGATAAACTATAAATTTTATCTCATTTTGTGCTTTATATCTTCAAGCAAGGCATCCATGTCCATGTAGTTTGCCTTGTCTTGATACAATACAGAGGTGAATGTTTTGGGAAGAGCTGCATAACCGTTACATGCGGCCCACAGCATCATCGCATATTTCTTCTCTGTATATTTCTTATTCATCATATACCGCTCAATCTGGTCAAACCCGAACGGCTTCAGGAAGAATGACATTACAGACTGTAGTATAGGCATGTTGCTTGGGATGGCAAATCCTGTACATTGGTTTTGCTTGTATCTCCAGTAGTTCCTTAAACACTCCATTATAAGCTTGCCCTTCTCAGACTCATAGGATGGATACGACTTATATGCAATAGCCGAGTTCTCAATCAAAGACAGAATGAACGGATCCGAAATGGTATCAAGGGTATCCCTTCCAACAATGGTCTTCATCAGCACATTGAAGTATTCCAATTCAGCATCATCTTCTGATGTTCCCTTTAGTTCCAGCCCAGATTCCTGCGCATATGCAATACCTGAGAGGTCAACTGTGCCTAGGGACTTACCTTGGTCAAACTTCTTTTGAAGGTCATTCGTGATGTCACTTATTCTAGCGAAGAGAGCACTTAGTGCAGCATCGTATTGTGACTTGCCACTATTGGCGTTTTGTATGTAAACGTTGATGTCATCTAACTTGCGGAGCAATGCCTTATACCCTGCATTACTTTCTTCAAACTCTTTTATAATAGCCTTCAACTCTTGTTTGCGATTGTACTCGGGAGTGTCTTTTCTGAAATATAGTCTAGTTTTCCCGTTTCTCTCGCCCAATCGTTTTTCTTCGTCTTTAATCTGCTTCAGTTCTATTTTGACGATTGAGATATTGTTTGCACTTTCTATTTGGCAGATTTCGTATTCAATGTCTTGCTTTTGCCTTTCAAGACTCTTAAGAAGTCTTTCCTTATCGCCGACCTTGTATCTGCTCAGTTCTGCACAGCGCAGAGAGGCCAAGTTTCTCACTTCAAGGAAATGTTGTGTAAGAATATCGAAATAGTTTGTCTTATCGTGAAGGACTTCATTATACAATTTCTGACATTCTTTGAGCTTGATAATGTATACCTCTGGATGATCCACCTCTGAATCGTTTACCATGATTTGCGTGTTCAAACCAGCAAAAGAGTTCTTTATGTCCTTAATCATGGACACCAATCTCAGATCATTTGAATCAGAGGTAGTCAAAGCACCGCGTACATATCCGACAACTGCTCCTTTAACAATATTGAATCGATTGTCATCTTTGATTAAATTCTGTTGCTCAAAGGAAAAGCTTTCTCCAAGTTTTCGTAAAGTTACTGAAGCCTTCTTTTCTTTTACCTCCTTGATGAAGAAATCTTCCTTGAATTTGTCTATACATTTAACCTCAAAAAGAATCTGAGATTCAGCGATAAAGGCATCTCGCAAAGCCTGACTGCCAAAACGGAAGCTGCAGTATCCCTTCTTATAATATAAGGTTTTATTGTACACGATTATTGTTTTTAACCCCTTTACCGGCTTTATTGATGAGGGGTCCAGGATGGCATCATCGACAACAATTGTGTAATCACCACCATTATCAGCAGTTGAAAGAACAAGGAAATTAATCTTTTCATTTGAATTGCTGATAAAACGGCTAAGGTTGTTGCCAAAGTTTCGCTTGCTGTAGAATGCGAAAGGAGAGAGGCTTTCAGTTACGAAAGACTCAAGTAAATTCCATGAATTAATGCTAATGTAGTATTTCATCACTTTGTTGTGTAATCAAGTTCAGTAATAAACTCCTTGCTCACATCATTCAGGTAAGGCGTGCGCTTACCAGAAAAAGAGATGACAAGGTTTCGGGATGATCTCGTACATGCAACATAGAACGAGTTGCGGTCTTTCGGGTTAGCTGCGTTTGCAAAAGGAACAAACACATTGTCAAACTCCGAACCTTTTGCTGCGTAGTAAGTCAGTATGCAAGGGAGGTCGTTGTTGGAAAAGTCAAGGGTGTTTATGGTACGGAAAGGTACGACATTACCTGTCCTGTAGTGTACCTGTGTCTGCACACCGTTATCATTGAGGAATTTGTTCACTTCCCTGACATCAGCCTCGGTAGGGACCAAGATGGCAACATCATCCAAATCCTCCATCTGGATTCTATTAAGAATGCCTTGAAGTTCATCCTGACGACTGGCGAACTTGGCTATGACGGGCTTCGGATAGTTTGGATAGTCACTATCGCCACCATCTTTTCGATTATTGCTCATGAGGTCAACATTCGACGACTGAATCTGTTTAGCAACCTTGGCTATTGATTTGGGAAG